>Ga0209777_10000042_pt1 | contig 196129 bp, 190 predicted proteins | sample FrelakmetHBP12HB_FD_187147 | JGI IMG/M metagenome (GOLD analysis project Ga0209777, IMG submission 187147) | Freshwater lake sediment microbial communities from the University of Notre Dame, USA, for methane emissions studies -HBP12 HB (SPAdes)... | ecosystem: Environmental > Aquatic >...
AAAGCCGGATGGAAGTAGTTATTCCCATAAGCCGTTGAGGCTACACTTAGCCCATCTTGAAAGTCAAGGTACACAGAAGGGCTAAAAACACATATGAGCCTCAAAACTGCCCCTAAACCCGAAAACAAGAATTATTACCATTTTACACCAATTTCGGGACAAGGCAGCGCGCTATCCACGTGTTTACCATAGCTCATCAGGTTCGCCTCGCTTATTGTCAGCGAAGAACTATATTGTGATGTAACCCTTCTTGCGAAGCATTTCTGCCTGCGCTCTTGTATAACGCCAAAACACATCCCCACGCTTGTCAGACTGAAAATCCCAAGGCGACACTAAAACCACGTCTCCTTCACGTATCCAAACCCGCCTCTTCATCTTTCCGCGAATGCGACACAAACGTTCTTTACCATCCTGACACTTGACGAGAATACGGTCATAACCAAGCAACTTTATAGCCACGCCCAAAATATCGTTTGCGGAAGGAACCACCAGTTGGTTCAGTTCTCCTTCACTCAGCACCTTCTTCTTACCCAACCAAGCACCCCGGACGCAGTTGCCTAAAAGAAGTATACTTCTTCCTTTTAAAACTATGTTCGCCAAGACAAGGCAAAATCAGGAGAGCATCTACTAACTCAGAAGCCAGACTCGGCCGACGCTGAACCCAAATAAGCTCGTACAAACGTCCGCGAACGGCCACAGTATTACGACTTATGCCTGTAGTGAGAAAAGGGCGATTTTCCGAGCATCTGCTGGCGCGCGCGCCGAGTTCAACCACGCTACCTTGGTCATCACTTTGCTGGCTTCGATGGATGTAATAGCGGGTGCACTACAATACTCTAAGAGGCGAAAACAATAACAGTATGATCTTACACGGAAAAACAGTGTGGTCAAAGTCTTACGATTTGGGCGTGCGGTATCCCTTCTATTTTAAGAACCGCTTCTGGATGAACGTAGCCCTTCTCTATCGCCTTCTTTACGACGTTTCTGCCCACCATGTTCACGATGTTGGAGTTTTCGATCATAGGCACTGCTTCTTCGACGTCTACTCTTGCGCCTTTGTAAAAGTCTTCTTTGACGCAGAAGACTATGTTCCCCTCCCGCAGCGTCCTCCCCAGGATTTCAACGTCGCATATGGCTAGCAACACGTTTCTGCCGATTTTTTTGATGTTCACGTACACTTCCAATATTGAAGACGCTCTCAAAGTTGCTTAATCGACGATCTTGCTCCACACGCTTGGCACACCAAAAACGACAGACGTTTCTCCTTCACTATCTTCGTGTCCGGACGCTTGCAAACGGGACATACTACGTAACTCTCCAAGTACCTGTGTATGAGCCTTCCAAAAGTGTCTTCTGAAAACTTCCCCTGAAAAATGACCCTTGACCCCTGCACGGTCGCGGCCGTAGCCATCTCACCAGTCAAAAACTTCAGCATGTGCTGTGGATCACGATCCAAAGCGTCAGCAACTTCCTTAAAATTGTAAATCACTGTGCGCATTCCTATTCTCGCATAGTGCAACCTAGGAATCTCTAAACGCTCGCTCTTCACACCTATCTCTGGAAACTGGGAACGCGCCCTCTTCAACAACTCCTCATAGTCGTATCCCAAGACAGATTCCTCAACAGAAACATGGCGCACCATCCTATTTAAGACTTATAAAATGAGATCCTGAAGGATAAAATCGACAGTTACTTTCTCTTTCTAAACAGTCTCTTTCCATCCCTGTCCGCGATTTATTCAAAGCCTATTTCCAACAGTTTACATGCTTCTTGTAATGTTTCTGCAATTTTGACGTGTACTAAAAGTTTGTTCCACTGTCTTTCTAGGAAGCTGAAGTGACTAAATTAGTGAGATTTCTTGCCCTCATAACTTCTTGAGTCTTTCTAACTGTTTCCCCCGTTGCGGAAGACGCGAAAGCCACTTTCCTTCCAAACGGGTTATGGGGGGCGTGCACAAACACAACTGGGCATCCTTCATTTTCGCAGAAATATCTACATTTGCTATCTCTAACTAAGGGCATGCCACAGTGTGGACAGTTCACCATTTTCATCGCACAACCTGAATCTTCCTCAGGAACAATCAATGGTTATTTCGAATGGGGGAATATAGCAAGAACCGATAAATCACCGTCGCCCTGGGCTTTTATTTCTCTTTGGCATGCGCATGAGCATTAGCGTGCGCGCTACTCCGTACAAGACAACAACCGAAAAGTAATATTGGGATTTCTGCATTATTAACCCATTAGAGAACCTGAAGTAACCACATGATAAGCAAAGTAGCGATTTCAGTTGGGGTTCCATTAGTCGTTCTAGCAGTCGTTCTTATTGCTTGTTCAATGCAATCCTGTTTGGCCTCACATTTTTCCTGTCTGCACTTGTCGTAATGAATGTGAAGAGACGAAACTAGTGTAAGTTTCATTTCCGTGACGGTAAAACAATGAGTTATGGAATCTTCTTTTTGCAGATGATCGCGAAGGATGGTATTGGATCTTTGTTAGAGTTCTACGTTCTTTCCACTGTACCTTTTGGCCTACTCATCTACATCTCTCGGTTTATTATACAAAGGTTTTATCAAATAGACCATAAAAACCAGTTCCTCCAGGTTCAGGGAGTCTAATTTTGGATTCATAAACAACCTCCAGTCAAGAGAGACAGGCGCAGCAGGAAGCGCAAGCTGAGGCATTAGACATCCAAAGGAAACGGCCACAACAAAGGGAAACCAGCGCTAAATCGGAAAAAGGCTTCAAAAGAACACTCGGTTTTCTTGTAATGAGAATTGACGCTGCTTGAAAAAGCTTAAAGAAGCCACCGTGAGTTAGTGTACATTCTCAACGGTGAAACTCTTGGACAAGCGCAGTCACCCCTACATTCCCAATTCAGCGGCTGACACCAAACTGGAAATGATGCTGGAATTGGGCATAAAAAGCATAGATGAACTCTACGCGGACGTGCCGGAAAAATACCGCCTGAAAAAGCAGTTGAATCTCCCAGAAAAATCACTATCAGAGTTTGAAGTTAGAAAGCACGTTGAAGCTTTGCTTTCGAAAAACAAGTCGTGCAACACCATGCCTGTCTTCGTTGGGGCGGGATGCTGGCCCCATTACGTGCCCGCGGTCGTGCAGGAAATCGTGAGCCGCAGCGAATTCCTCACCTCCTACACACCCTACCAGCCTGAGGTCTCCCAAGGTATGCTGCAAGCCCTTTTTGAATATCAGAGCCTGATGTGTGAACTGACAAGCATGGAAGTGTCCAACTGTTCAATGTACGATTGGGCCTCGGCACTGGGCGAAGCCGCCCGCATGGCAACTCGGGTTAAGGGACGAAATGAGATACTAGTTCCGAAAATCATTCATCCGGAAAGAGCTGCAACGCTGCAAGTCTACGCTGAACCTGCAGGAATCACGGTCAGACAGGTCGGATACAACTCTGAAAACGGACAGCTGGACCTTGACGATTTGAAAAACAAGATATCGGACAAAACAGCGGCAGTTTACGTTGAAAACCCGTCCTACCTGGGCTACGTCGAACCACAAGTGGAAGATATAAGTAAGGAGACTCACTCTCACGGTTCAATCTTCATCGTTGGAGTCGATCCGACATCCCTTGGGATCCTTAAACCGCCGGCCGAATATGGCGCAGACATCGTCGTCGGCGAAGCTCAGCCGCTTGGCAACGGAATGAACTTCGGCGGCCCGCTGCTTGGAATCATGGCCTGCCGCGACGACATGAGCCTGATCCGCCAAATGCCTGGCAGAATAATCGGGTTGACAACGACGCAGGACAACAGCAGACAGGGATTCTGCATGACCCTGCAAACCCGGGAACAACACATCAGACGCGAAAAAGCAACTTCAAACATCTGCACCAACGAAGCCCTATGCGCCGTAGCCTCAGCGGTCTACATGGCCCTGCTCGGGCCTGAAGGCTTCCGTCAGCTTGGAGAAACAATAATGTACAAGGTCAACTACGCGATGCAACTGCTTTCGAGGATAAAAGGCGTCAGAACCCCCGTTTTCAACTCTGCCCACTTTAAAGAATTCACAGTCAACTTTGACGAAACTGGTCAAACAGCAGAAGAGGTCAACAGGAAACTTCTCCAACATCAGGTTCACGGCGGCAGAGACGTCTCAAAAGAGTTTCCAGAGCTAGGTCAGACCAGTCTCTGCTGCGTCACGGAAATCCATTCTAGACAAGAAATCGAACGGTTAAGAGACGCTCTGGAAGAGGTTCTGGACGAAAGGTGAGAACACGATGTACAAACAGGCAACTTGGGACGAGCCAATAATCTTCAAGCTTGGAAAAAAGGGACGAATCGGACATTCTATGCCAGAAGCTGAAGATGAAGTCCGCAGGGCCGTTGGCAGCTTGAACGGTCTCCTCCCCGAAAACATGCGGCGCACGCAGAAACCCAATCTGCCCGAACTCTCCGAGGTAGAGGTCACACGCCACTTCATACGATTATCAGAGATGAACTACGGAATTGATTCGGGAATCTATCCGCTTGGAAGCTGCACCATGAAGTACAACCCCAAGATAAACGAGCTTCTCGCAAGTCTACCGACGCTCAGCATGGTTCACCCGTACCAGGATGAGAGCACGGTGCAGGGCATACTTGAAATCCTTTACAAGCTCGAACGTTGGCTCAGCGAGATAACAGGCACGTTCGAAGTTTGTTTACACCCGGCTGCCGGTGCTCACGGAGAGTTTCTAGGCACCATGCTGATGCACGCGTGCCTCAAACAAGACGGACAATGCGGAAAAAGGACGGAAGTAATCGTCCCTGACTCCGCCCATGGAACCAACCCGGCGAGTGCAGCCATGGCCGGCTTCAACGTTGTCATCGTCCCGTCCGCAGCAGACGGGTGCATAGACCTAGAAGCATTAAAGACAGTTACGTCTGAGAAAACGGCCGGCCTGATGCTCACAAACCCTAACACTCTCGGAATCTTCGAGAAGGACATCGAAGAAATAGCCAAAATCATTCATGAAGTCGGCGGCCTTCTGTACTATGACGGTGCGAATCTTAACCCTCTCCTGGGCAAAGCAAGGCCTGGCGACATGGGTTTTGACATCGTTCACATAAACATCCACAAGACCTTCGGCACTCCTCACGGGGGAGGCGGACCTGGCGCAGGTCCGGTGGGCGTTTCAAAAGACTTGACCCGATTCCTTCCCGTGCCGCGCATTGCCTTTGATGGAAAGCGCTACAGCCTAGACTATGACAAGCCGCACAGCATTGGAAAAATACGAAGCTTTCAAGGAAACGTTGCAGTTCTGTTAAGAGCTTACACCTACATATTGAGCATGGGTTTTGAAGGACTAAAGGAAGCAGCAGAAATCTCAGTTCTGAACGCGAACTACGTAATGAAGAAACTCGAAAACATTAGGGGCTTGATGGTCCCGTATGACGGCAAGAAACCACGGAAACATGAGTGCGTCATCAGTGCAAAACCGCTCAAAAACGAGACCGGAGTCTCAGCCTTGCACCTTGCGAAACGTTTGCTCGACTTCGGTCTGCATGCGCCTACAACCTATTTCCCGCTCATTGTCGATGAAGCATTGATGATCGAACCCACGGAAACTTTCGAGAAGGAAGAACTTGACCGATTCGTTGACGCGCTGAGGAGAATCTGCGAGGAAGCATATAATAATCCGCAACTTGTTTTGACGGCACCGCACAACACTGCCGTTTCACGATTGGACGAGGTTAAAGCCTCGCATCCAAGAACGATGACCTTGAGTTGGCGTATGCACATCAAAAAGGAAGAAACGTCAGGAAATCCGCGCAACGATTATATACAATGAACATTCCTTGTTACAAAGGAGCCCTAATAGAGTTGCTTGAACTTGACGGAATTGGAAGATAAGGTCCGAGAAGCCGTGGGCCAAGTGGTCGATCCCGAAACTGGAATGACCTTTGGTGAGATGCAGATGATCACGAACGTCAAGGAAGAAGAACCCGGCGTTTTCAAGGTTGAATTCGTTCCCTCCAGCCCCTTCTGTCCAATAGCCTTCAAACTTGCGACCGACATAAAAAACGCTGCGTTGAAAGTCGCCGGCGTAAGAAAAGCCCAAGTCTATTGCCGCGGGCACATGATGGAACAGCAGATAAACGAACAGACGAACAAAGAACAGTAGAAGTTGCTAATCAATAGCAGTTGATAGCCTTCTGGCAGGTTTGACCAACAAATTTGATGAATTAGTTCCAGGCATATCCTACCCTCACACGTGAATCATCCAGTAGGCGTCGTTGTAACCGTCACGTTGCCAAGATAAGCAACGTTTTGGTTGCCGTCAAAATCCCAGTTCACAAACTCCAGAATGAAAGGATTCGGTAGGGCTGAACCATATGCTTGACGCCAAAGAGTGCTCAGGCTGCTGTTACCCTTGAACTCGAAGAAGCCTTCAGATACTGTCAAAGATCTCGAATTGTTGTAGTTCTCGTAAATACCGTTTGGAGTTGTAAACACGAAAGTTTGGTTGCCGTAGAGATTTGAGACAATGGCAGCAAAGGTGTCTTTTCCACTAAAGCCTGCAGTCATTGGAGTATCATTTTACATCTACCGTCGCAAGCATTTCACTGGAGACTCTCCCAGCCAAAGGATGACGCCGCCAAGGTCTTAACACAGTTGGCTACACTTGAAGAAAGGACGAGATATCTTCAAAGTCTTGAGGGGAAAATTGAAGGAATCAGAAACAAACAGGACACTGACTCCAGAGAGATACGTGAGAGCCTTTACGGCGAATACTCCCAGAAGCTCCAAGGTGCAATAGATTTACTAAAAGAGACCTACGAGAAGATGAGTGAGACGACCGCGAATACGTTCAGAGAGCTTGCGGACAAAGATGCTGACGTGTACAGACAGGCCGCAAGACAGTTGGCCAGCATAACTGAACGGCTTGAGTCATCATTCAAGTTGCTTGAGCAGAAAGATCACGCATTAATGCGCGAAGAGATGAAGAGTTTGAGACAGAAGTTAGATGAGCTTGAGCGTGACCCGCTCAGGGTTCAGTTGGAAGAGCTTGGCGAGGCCAGAACTGGCCAGGCTGTACATGAGCAGAGCGTGAAGAAAATCACGACGATCTTCTGGTCAAACAATGGTGAGGTGAAGTTCAATGAGAAGATCGGGCAATATATGCCGGACGTTTTTATTGCTAACCATAAATTGAAGATTGTTGCGGACGAGGTAACGACCGAAGACGTGAACTCGGTCCGAGAGAAAGTGAGGGGTTAGACGAGTTTGTTCTTAACGGAAGAAGTCCGAAATGGAACAAAGAAGCGACAGATTCTCTGAACAGTTCAAGAAACAGAAAGGCAGCATGTTCACGCATTAAACGTGTCTTGGACTGAACGGTGCTGCATATTTCGACATGGATTTTGGTTTCATAACAGTCTTGTTTAGAAATCGAGGGGCGTGTATTACAGTTAATCAGCCGAGGTCGACGATCGAGTCTGGGGGCAAGCTACCGGGCATCTCTCTCATGATCATCAGGGCTGCACCTACGCTTGTTCTGATTTCAACGGTCAGCTGGGTGTATGGTGCCAGCGCATACGTGTCTCCTAACAAGAGCTACTTTCATGTCTCAAAAAATTAACTGGAACTACCTATTCACAGGTCTCGTTCTGAATGAGAACGTGCTTGCCAAGGTTGGAGGGTAGAGTTTCATCCCAAACCCAAAGCGCGCGCGCTAGCCTCCTTTTACTAATCGTGCACATATGATATATCCCATAGGAAATAGATGAAAAAGGCCAATTTTACCGAGAAAATATCCAAACGGCAAAAATGGGGCCTCATATTTTTTAACATTAAATACCTCGAAACCAGATCCTTTCAAGGAGTGAATGACATTTTTTAAGGAAGGTACTGCAACATATCCTCCTCTATAAGCAAATGAATGTATACGAGAGGGAAGGAAACCAAAAAAGGGAAAGTACGTGTGGCTTTCAATGATAAAGTATCTGTTTGGTAATTGAATTGCGAATATTCCTTTGCCTCTTAGCACTCTCTTCGCTTCTTTATAGAACACCTTCCTTTCGGCTTTGGGAATATGCTCTAAAATGCTGAAAGCTGTCACCAAAGAAAAAGCATTATTCTTGAAGGGTAGCCTTATTGCCGATGCAACAACATGATGATAATTCTCTTTGCGATTCTTTATTAGGTCAACACCCACTAGCTCAGATTCGTCAGAACCGACGATATTATCAAAAAGCAATCCTTTTCCGCAACCTAAATCGAGAAGAAAACTAGAGTCATAATTGGAGATGAACGAGGAAAAATATTTCATCCTTTCAATTTCAGTCCCGGCTCTTGCGTTCATAAGCCTGAATAAGTATGCTCGGATTCTGTTATACGTGCTATACGTTTATTACGCACCCCTCTGTTATTAAGGAAAAAGGTTATAGATAAGTCATTTTTATAACGTGTGTGTTGTGGAGAACTAAGTTTCAATGCTCGTTGAAGTGATTCTTCAGCTTTTGTTCTTTATGTTCTGTTTCTTTATATTAGGTGAACCGTGGAGACTTGGCCTTCGAAAATTCGTTGATGTCTTTAAGAATTTAGATGTTCTGCAGATATTGGTACTCGATGTTTATCTCGGCGGTTTTTTGTTGTATATTATCGCTATTATTCCTTTACATCTTTTTTCCGCATATGTGTTGTATGCAATCACCTTAGTGTCAACTCTGATTGTCTTATGGTTTTATAGAGAAGGACTCAGGAGTGTTGCCCGAAACCTACGGTTAAATCTTAAGAGGTTTTCGTTCAGAAACCATCTGTTCTCTGAACCCTTGCTGCTGATTGTATTGATTTTCTTGTTTGGTCTTGTTGTACAAACTTTGGCGCTTAACGGTCTTATTTTCGGAAGCATCCGTGATACTTCCATGCACTCGCTTTTTGTTCAGGTTCTTCTGAAGAATAAACAAGTACCAATGACTTTGCAGCCTTATTTGAGTGAGGGGATCGTTTATCCGCAAGGTTTTACTCCGATGGTTGCCTACTCTGTGTTGATCTCAAATTATTCTCCTCCTGAGGCTGTTTTTTACTTAACGGCCTTTTTTAATGCCTTTACGATACTAGGCGTCTATTTCCTGGGCAAGACATTATCGTTGTCTAGGAAGGGATACGTGGGCTTAAGTTTGGCGTTCGTGTTTGCTTTTGTGGCCTTTTGGCCGAAATATCTTACGTGGGGAAGCAACGCGATGATTGCTAGTTTTCCGTTGTTTTTTGTCTGTTTAAGTCTTCGCGCATTTTTAACAAAGGAAAAATTGAACGTAGGGACAATCTTGGCGATTGGTTTTCTTTTTGGCTATTTGGCGGTCTTACATCTTGAGGTTTATGAAATGTTAATTGGCACTTTGTTCGTGGTGTGGCTGTATACCGCAATAAGAAGGCGTGAGGGTGCATGGGGCAGATTGTTAAGTCTTGCATTGATTTTTGGTCTAAGCCTTCTAGTTCTGAGCCCATTTCTCTACAGGACATTAATTTGGTATCAGTCTCCTGATCATAACGTAGGGGTTGCGCTTGACATACAGATTCCGCTTGCTCATCCCACCCTTTCTATTTTCCAGACTAACGCCGTATGGCTTTTTGATAATTTGACTGGCAGCAATATGTTGCTAACAATCGCTTCACTCGCTCTATTTTTTGTGAGCGTTTTACTTGCGGTACATTTTCGAAAGGATAAATCTTTCAGTGGGGCAAGTTGGCTTATCAAGTTAGGAATAGCCTCGTTTCTAGGAGAGTCACTCATTTTTCTCCTTGCTGCAATTGACTACGTAAATTTGCCATTTTACAGCAATCCATTGTTCCTGTATTTTCTTCTTTATTTCTTCATTGCGGCCGCTAATTTTTACTTGTTCTACCTTTTCTCTTCCTATTTATCCAGAAAAATTCTAGCAAAGACAGATGAGACCAAACTTAAGTCAAGGAAACTTCTAGTTTCTGCAATTTCAGTTATGTTGCTCGTTGGAATCTATTCTCCTTTCTTGTATCAAAGCATATTTCTTGACGTCGGAGGGATCCATGGCAGTTACGCTGTTTTTGCTGCGACAACAGAGCAAGATCTTCAGTTAATGATGTGGATTAAAGAAAATTTAGCTAAAAACGCTACAATATTGGTCAATAACTATCAGAGCGGAACTTTCATACCAAGCCTTGCAAATCGCAAGGTTATCTATCCTGATTTTGCTAGTTCTTATTCTGTCTCCTACCAAGAGCTTCAAACCTTGCTGGAGCAAAACAGTCTAAATGTAACGGCTATGGATTTGATGAAACACTTCAACATAACAGACATTTACGTGGGATCAGGAGTTAGCCCCTTTGATAATTCAGAACATCAGTGGAATCCTGAACTGTTTCTTGGCAATCCAAACTTTGAGTTAGTGAAAAACTTTAGTAATGCTTACCTCTTCCAATTCAATTATACGAATTCAAACATTGTTTTTCAAGATAATTTCGAACATGCAGATTGGTACGATGATGGATGGCAAAGTTACGCTTTTGGCAATGGGGTGTCAAACGTTACGATAGCAACTAACTCCGGAGGCAATTCAGGGAGATGCTTGAAAATAACAGCTCAAGTCGTACCTGACCCATTGGAATGGATGTATGGGCAGTATGTTTCTAGAGAAATTTATGTGCAAAACAATTCAGATGTCACCCTTTCTTTCTATTTAAACGCAACTGAGGGCTTTCATGGCAAAGACACTTTTGCAGTCTTTGTATCCAATGTTTACCGTAACCAGTCTATGATAATTGCGACTCCAAACAGTGTATATGAGAATTACACGAATACCATTCCATTGGGTAGTTCAGAAGGCGCCTTTGGTCCTTACAGTTTAAGCGCGTGCTGGCGTCAAATGTTCGATTCATCCTTGCCTAGCACCTTGATCTTGGAACTTGTGAACTTGGATTTTGATGGCATTCCGAACGTTGCTTACGTAGGCAATATTACGATCACTTCTACACCTTTGGGGTAAATTGATGGAGGAGAGTTTGGAAAAGTCGCGTGTATCAATAATAATACCCACTAACAACTCTGGAGAAACCATTGAAGAATGTCTTAGGAGTATTCAGGGTCAAGACTATCCTTTATATGAGGTCATAGTTGTTGATAATTTCAGTAACGATAACACTTTAGAAATGGCGAAGAACCTTGGTGCTAAAACAATACAGCAAAAATGTAATCCGGCTCAGGCTAGAAATATCGGGGTAGATAATTCAGCTGGCAAATACGTGCTTTTTCTAGATTCCGATCAGGTTCTGTCGCCGACAGTTGTTAAAGAGTGTGTTGAAAGATGCAAGAATGAAAAGATTGGGATGGTAGTAATTCCCGAAGTTTTCATTGGAAAAGGTTTCTGGAGCTCTTGTTCTGCTGCATGGAAAAACTGTTTCGAAGAGGTTGCGCGACTGTATGGAGATAGAAGAGACATAATCCATAACGAGCCACGCTTTTTTATCAAAGAAGAAATAACTCATGTAGGGATGCTTGATAATTCCCTGCTTTGGGGAGAAGATTATGACCTTTACAGAAAACTAAAGAAAGCAAATGTTAGAGAAGCCGAATGTAAATCCAAAATTTACCATTATGAGCTTACGTCTATCAGAGATGCCTTGATCAAAAATCTTCGTTATGGAAAGTCCATGCCTGTCTTTGTACAGCAAACTAAACAGCAGATTTTTCCAGCGATACCTGAATATGCATTGTTAACTTTCCAAAAGGTTTTAAAGAACTCTCGGAATTCTCCTTCCGTAGTTATCGGATGTGCAGTTCTCTTATGCGTAAAATCATACTCTATGGTAATTGGTTTACTAGCAGGAATTAGCCATTAACCGTCGATTTTTCCATTTATGAGCAATGGTTTAGCGCGCTGCCTTGTCCCGAAATTGGTGTAAAGTGGTCATAATTCTTGTTTTCGGGTTTAGGGGCAGTTTTGAGGCTCATATGTGTTTTTAGCCCTTCTGTGTACCTTGACTTTCAAGATGGGCTAAATGTAGCCTCAACGGCTTATGGAAAAAACGACCTCCATCCGGCTTTGATGGAACCCCGTGATTTGCCGGCTTTCAGCGCGGTCAGGATTTGCCTACGAACCAGGCCCAAATCAAGCTCCAATAGATAAAAGAAGAATAAAAACCATTTTAGACCATTTTAGGGACAAGCCAGCGCGCGTTTGAGTAACCTGAAGATTTTCAGAGATTACTTAGAGAGGTGAACCATATTCAATGTCCAAAAAGGCCGATGGAGAAACTGCTCTTCCACCTTCTCATGCACACTTGGCAAAGCGGCACAATGGGAAGTTAGGTCAACTCCTGACCAAGCCGCGGCAGCTCCTGAATCAGCAACCTATCTTTGTTTGACTGACTGATTGTGAGTACGTTCCTTTCTTCATTTTCTTTCTGTTCCAAAAATTGGCACAATTCTTGGAAATGATTGTCGAAGGAGGGGGCATCGTGCATCTTTATCGAACTAGACAGAGAAAACACAAGGTATTGCATTTTCGTAATTTCATCTCTTGTCCCCCTGTCAAGAATCAACTGTACCTGTCTTACTCTTTCTTTCAGATTATTTAGAGAATAGAAAGAAGGTAGAGTTTTCTGATACGACTTCAATGCATTTTCAAAATCAACGGCACTCAGTCCACTTCTAGGTTCGTTCAGACAAAAATCAATTCTTCGGAAGAATCTGTCAAGAAGAAATATGGCTTTTTCTTCTTTATTGTAGAGCCTCAAATATGTGACAAAAAATAAGGGTAAACCCATGTAAGAGACAAAGAATATCCAGAAATCCAACGAAGGGAACTTAAGAGAAGTATTTGTCTGGTTGGCTTTAATCATAACAGCGATAAATATGGAAAACGAACTTAAGGTGAGTGCAAGCAAATAGGGTTTCAGTTCAATTCTCGTTTTAATCGAAATTCGCCCTATCCTAGGAAAATGCTGTTCAAAAAGAAGATTTATTCTTTCATTTCTTCTTAAGGCGCGCGCGCTATGACCAAAAGAAGACATTCTATCATAACTGAGAATAGAAACTAACTATGGGCAGTGTCGTCCGTATTGCTTGACTGGCATGACAACGGTGGACGGATCGACTGCACGCGCGCTTTAACGTGAGCATGTAGCGCTTGAGGTAAAACAGCCCCCACCAAAAGCCTTAAGTGTGTTCATAATGTTATGGTTGAATCGTTAAACATGCAAGGTGTTGAAGAAGATTGGCAGTTGAAGGTTTTACTGGAAACAGACAACCTGTAGACGCTAAAGTTGGCGAACTAAGTCCCTCGTCTCGAGCTGTGAACGTCTTGGCAAAAATTGTATCCAAGAGCGAAGTCAGAAACATCACAGCCGGAAGAGATGGCGAAGCCCACAAAGTGAGCGATGCTCTAGTAGGCGACGAAACAGGCTGCATCTACCTGACTCTATGGGATGACAACATTGAAAAAGTGAAGGAAGGAGACACCGTGAACGTCAAGAACGGCTACATAAACCTGTTCAGAGGTAACATGCGCTTAAACGTCGGCAGATATGGAACTCTGGAAGTTGCGGAGCAAGCAATCGCAGGTGAAGTTAACACTGAAAACAACGTGTCAAGCAAGGTGTATGAACAGCCTAGAAGATCGTTCGGAGGCGGCGGTGGAAGAGGCTTCGGCGGTGGCGGAAGAGGAGGATACGGCGGCGGGCGCGACAGGGACAGAAGAGGCGGCGGCGGCTACAGACAAAGAAGATATTAGACACACAGAACAGCTTGTCTTAATACCTTTCCAGCTTCATTTTTCTTGATTTTCTTTTTGTCTAATAGAGAGATTGAAGGGCAATTGCCACTGTGCATTTTCATGCAAGCCCACCGTAACATTTAAAGGTCTATGTCTCGAAACATCAACTCCTTCTTCAAAGGAGAAGATCATAATGTCTCAAACCAAGAAGGAAGAAAGAAAACCCACAGTGGAAGAGTTACTGGCAAAGGCAAAGAAACCCTCAATTCTGTCACCGCCCTTGCACAGATTCTATGAAGGAAAAGTGCAGATAATGCCCAAATGCGCAGTGTCAAGCCCCGCCGATTTTGCAATATGGTACACTCCGGGCGTAGCCGCTGCATGCAAGGAAATTCAAGCGAACACGGACAAGTCATTTGAACTTACAAATCGTTGGAACTACGTGGCTGTCGTATCAGACGGAACCCGTGTGCTCGGCCTAGGCGACATAGGGCCTGAAGCAGGGCTGCCCGTCATGGAGGGAAAAGCCCTACTGTTCAAATACCTAGGCGGTGTTGACGCTTTTCCAATCTGCTTGAAAACCAAGAACCAGGAAGAGATCATCAGAACATGCGAGCTTATCCAGCCGACTTTCGGAGGAATAAACCTAGAAGACATAGAAAAACCAAAATGCTTTTACGTCCTCGAAAAAGCCAGAGAACGCCTTCAGATTCCAGTCTGGCATGATGACCAGCAGGGAACCGCCACCGTGATTCTTGCAGGACTGATGAACTCCTTCAAAATCGTGGGTAAAGACCCAAAGAAAGCGTTAATAACCTTGATCGGCGCGGGTTCAGCGAACCTGAGAACTGCGTATGTCCTAATAAGATGGGGAATCAAACCCGGAAACATAATCATGGTAGACACCAAGGGCACCGTCTACCCTGGAAGAAAAGACATCACAAAGGACGAAGACCCGTGGAAATTTGAGTTGGCTCAGAAGACGAATGCAGAGGGCAGAAAGGGCACGATAGCTGAGGCCTTCAAAGGCGTAGATGCGGTCGTGGCAGCATCAAAGCCGGGACCAGACACAATAAAGAAGGAATGGATAAAAACGATGGCCGACGATTCCATAATCTTTGCGTGTGCAAACCCGATACCTGAAATATGGCCATGGGAGGCGAAGGAAGCCGGCGCTCGCATCATAGCCACAGGCAGGAGCGACTTTCCTAACCAAGTTAACAACAGCCTTGGATTTCCAGCCATATTCAGAGGAGTATTGGATGTCAGAGCAAAAACCGTAACGGATGACATGTGCATCGCAGCAGCCCAAGAACTGGCGAAATTCGCGGAAGAACGCGGAATGCACGAAGAAGACATCCTGCCCAGAATGGAAGAATGGGAAGTTTTCCCACGTGAAGCAGTAGCATGCGCGTTGAAGTCCATAGACGAAGGAGTTGCAAGGATCAAACCGAGCAGGAAGGAACTCTACGACAAAGCCACAGCGATAATTCAAAACGCACGGGAATCAGTCAAAGTTCTGATGAAACATGGCTTAATCAAACCAATGCCCCCGGAAGACAAACTACTAAAGTAGCGAAAGAAATAAGATCATAGCAGCAAACATGCCAAATTCTCTCTTTTTTACGTTTAAAATTCAGAAAATTATTTAAACACTTCCACAGAACATAGAGAGGGGAGAAAAACAACATGCGACTAGATTATGTATCGTACGCAGTTGCAATAGTATTCTTCATCGTAACACTCGCAGCAGCCGTCTACTCGTTCGAACAACAGCAAGTTTGGGTCGTTACAACCGTTGTGATAGGCATCGCGTTCATCGGACTCGGCTACACTCAAAGGCCCAGACCAGCAGTAGCCCCGCCAGTGACAACTAGCGTTCTTCCACCTCCACCTTCTCAGCCCCAACGACAGCAAGAACAGCAACAACAAGTGCCGGAAGTCACTACCGCGCCCTCACAGCCGATAGTTACGAACGTGGTGAAATTGGAGGAGGCCAAACCCGTCGTTCAGCCGCTTCAATCTCCAGTAGGGAGACTCACTGACGTCAAGGGAATCGGAGAAAAACGGGCCGCACAAATCAGAGCTCTGGGAATAACCAGCGTTGAAGACCTGGCAAAAGCGTCAGCAAAAGACTTGGCCGCAAAACTGAACATCTCACCGAAAATCACCGACAAATGGATTGAAAGCGCAAAGGAAATCGGACAGAAACCCTAGGAAGGCACCTCAGCCGAGTCTCTAAATCATCAAAACTCGTACTATGTTCCTTCTTTCCAGTCTTCTTATAGCGTCCAAGAACTCGTTTCTCTTCTTACCAGTCAGCTTGAAGGTTTGAATCATTTCTGTTACAGGCATTCCTGGACCTCCAAAGTTGACGTTCCTCCTGTAGAGGTTGTTCACTATCAGCCTTTCGAGTTTTCCACATCTCCACGTGGTGTTGCGGATCAGCACCACGATAGCTCTGATAAGCCTCTGAGTGTCACCGTTTTTCTTTCCGTTCAAAGCTTCTCCACGACAGCAATATACGTGGGAAAAGTTATTAGGGTTTGTGCTCGAAACCAATAAGCCTTGAATTACAGTGAAAAGGGGAAGATGAGATGATATTGATGGGAAAAGCTGGAAAAACGGTTTTCTCGCGGTTGCTTGAAGGCGAAGACTTGTTTGAATCTATAGAAAATAGAGCTGAGACAAGCGGAATTCGGGCTGGGTTTTTTATTCTCATCGGAAGCGTGAAGCATGCAGCGCTTGGATACTACAAGGACGGTAAGTACGAGACAATTCGTTTGGAAGGCCCTTTGGAGGTAGCATCATGCACTGGTAATGTTGCTGTTGACGAGAAAGGCGAAGTTGTGATTCATGCGCATGTTGTTGTCTCGAACGAGAAAGGGGAGGCCTTCGGGGGCCATCTGATGAAAGGTTCAGAAGTTGGTGCAACAGCCGAGTTGATCATGGTTGAAGCTGCCGGTGTAGAGGCTCAGAGAGTTTATGGTGAGAAAACGAAGTTGAAGCTTTGGAAACTAAGCTAGGATCTTCTTTAAATATATCCCGTGAGCGTTTCCATAGTAGTTTTCAAGCCTCCCGATCTCTTCGTACCCCAATTTGTGGTAGAGGCTTATGGCTGCGACGTTGCCTTCCCTCACCTCGAGAAGACAGGCTTGAACGCCCTTCTGGGCGAAGATGCTCTCCATTTCCTGCAGAAGCATTTGTCCGATACCTTTCCGACGATGCGAAGGTGAAACGTCTATTGTGAGTATATGGCCATTGACTGCTTTTCCGTCAGGATATACCATGCCCACGATGAATCCGACAATCTCCCCGTTTTCCCTAGCAGTCAAGCTTATCGAATTGTAATCTGTCAGAAGCAGAGCAATCTGCTTCTTCGTGAAAGCTTCTTCTACGAAGCATTCTTTTTCGATTTCGTACAGCCTTTCCAGGCACTTCACTGATGCGTCTTGCACGATTACAGTCATGAACACATCCTTCCAAATTAAGGAAAAGCATGAAATTTAGGCTTTTCAGTTCCTGGGAAGCTCAGTCTGGCCTTTTGTTCTCGTCATAAAGGCTTTTATCCCAAGCCACTGCTCGGCTCCAAAGCCTACGAAGAACCTTAACCAAAATGTTGGAAGTCTTATCAGGATCGTCGCGGTGAAACTGATTTCTCTTGGAACACCGAAAATCATCAAAAGCGATGAAAGGGCTATTTCTGGCAGGCCAACTTCAAACGGAACACCCACAGGTACAGATTTTACAGCTACGAAAATCGCAGAGGTAACCAATATTGCACTCCAGCTTATTTTTGCATTCGGGATGGCCAGAAAAGTAAGAAAGAACACAGCTAGACTGAACGCCCACGATGCCGTCGAAAAAACGGAAGCTGTCAGCAACGTCTTCGGAGCGTGCGCATAGTCCCTCATTGCCGAGTGAAAAGACCTAGCGACTTCAACCAATTCTTCTCTAAGCCTTGACAACTTCCAGCGGCCCCTACTTACACGTTCAACAAACCCTGTTACTGCACCAACGAGTCTAAAGGTCCAGTTCTGTTTGACGCACAAGAGGAGGATTAGGGCAAGAAAAACGAATGTCACAGCAACCAAAAATAATATCAGGGCAAGCATGATGCCGTAGAGCAAGCTCTCAACCAACAGCAGGAAGGCGCCCACCAACAAGGTTGTAACGTTTAAGCCCATGCCAATCAGCCTCTGCGCAACGACTGAAGCTGTAGCTGCTCCTGCAGTCCCATCATGCTCCTTGTTCACCAAGTAGATCTTGGCGACTTCTCCGCTCACTGATTCCGCAGGGATCAGGCCGTCAATGAATATTCCAATCCACACGAAAAGAAACGACTTGAACAGCGAGACTTTCACCTTAAGAAATCTGAGCAACGAATGCCAGGCAAAAGTGAAAAACAACGTGTCGAGCACAGCTGCTACCGTAGCCAACGCGTAGAAGTCAAGGTTGATGCCCTGAACATTTGCAACAATATCTTGGATGTCAACCCTGAAAATATATATGTACGCAAGAAAGGCTATGAGCCCTATCGGTATCAGAATCAGGGTCTTCCACGTTATTGCATACTTGGGCTGAGTCAAAAGCCTCAGGCCTCGGCTAACAGAAACATGAGAATGTGTATCCTCATATAGTTTGCCAATCCTCCCTCCTCAACACACAGTCTTGCCAACTTCCACTGTACTGCAGAATAACACACGTAAAAAGCAAGAATGGATACAAGATTCCTCTGTGCCCCATGAACGCTGGTCAAATATGCACCTGCAATTCTTAAATAGAAAAATCACTGATTAAACGGTCAAGACGGATGACCGTAATGGAAACTTTCAGAGAAATTGACATCAGACAAATTCGCCCAAGCAAACTTAACCCTAGGCTGGAAGTCAACATAGAGCGCCTCAATGAACTGGCTGCCAGCATTAGGGAGGTTGGCCTCCTTGAACCGATAATTGTCAGACCCGTAAATGGAGAGTTTGAGGTCGTGTTGGGTGAGAGACGTTACAGGGCTTCCCAGCAGGCCGGTCTTGAAAAGGTGCCCGCAGTCGTGCGGGAATACACCGACGATGAGGTTGTGCAACTGAACCTAATAGAAAACGTGCAAAGAGAAGAACTCAGCGCAATCGAAAAGGGAAAGGTATGCAAGTATTTGCTCGAAGAATGCCCAGTCAAGTATCCTTCACAAAGGGCGGTAGCTGAGAAGATCGGCGTGAGTCCTGAAGCTGTTTCCACATGGTTGCGAACGGCTGAAGTCGTTCCAGAAGAAGCACAAAGCTACATTGCTCCCGCAACAATTTCTGGGGAGGTGCCCGAGGGAAAAATCGATTACCAAACTGCCGTCAGAGTCGGAAGATCAATCCAAGACCCTGAAAAGCGGGTTGAGGTCATAAAGAAGCTTGCGGAAAAACGACTCCCTGTCAAAGATAGAAGTCAAGTCATCGAGAGAGTCCTGCTGGAACCGGAAAAATCTGTTGACGAAGTAATCGAAGAAGTAGCTGAATCACCTTGTACCCTGCACTTCAATACAGAAGACAAGAAAAGCATTATCGATGGCACAAAAACTCAGACTTCCATGACAGAAGTGCCTGATCCAAAAGTCAAGATTGGAGCATTGGTTCATGCAGCAATCTGGGAACCGCACATTGCGGACTTGCACATCACTTCCGTGGAAAGAAAGAAGCTGAAATATTTCAATGAAGAAGATGCCAAGAGAGAAGGTGGTTGCACGCTCACCCAGTTTAAGAAAAAATGGAAGGAAACTAATGGACAATGGGACGACGATCAACTCGTTTACATAATTCGATTTGAAAAAGTGAAGTGATTTCCTCAGGAGCTTCCGCATGATCACGTGAAATTCTTGTTGGTCTTTGGCTCAGGGCACCATCGCATGGAACTCGATTCGTGTTCTTGCTTGAATTCTCAAAGTTAGAAACCCGACAATTTTCTTTTCTTGTAGGACAGCTTTGCGATCCTGCGTGCTAATGGTTCAAATTGTTGAGAATTGCTTCACACAACGTATTTGTCCGTCTTTTCAAAGTCCTTAACAATTTCCATGAATCGCTTCGGGACACTGACACCTTCTAGGGGTATTCCTTTAAGCAAAGACCAAGGGCTTTTCACTGCAACTTGCGTGACAATGTAGTCCTCGCCGAAGCATTTCCGAGCAGCCTCGACCACCAAGTTTCTAACAGCCACTTCAGAGAATTCGCCTAGCGCGTGCAGATATTCATGTACCAACAGATTGTAAACCAGAGCGTTTACCACGCGTTTGGACCCAACCGCGGCCTCGACTATCTGGACCAAAACACGATTCAAAACGATGTTGTTCGTACCCACGGGATGATAAGCCCCTAATTGAATAGGCAAATCGTCCAAGAAAAGCATGATACCGCTCCTGCGTTTGTGCAAAGCGAATTCCACGGTGTCCTTCACGATCTCCCAGACCTCACCGTAACTCGCTGCAGTTTCCAACCGCTTACGATAATCCTCAACCTCCGAAGGCTCGCTTTCGCCCATGAAGCCGCTCCTCAACGAGAATTAGGTCCACTTGAATCTTATATGGAGTACGGACACTGGAGCCTTTAAGTACCAGAAACAGCTTTTCAGAGTTCGAAGAGGCTGGAGCCTTGACGAAGGACGATGTGAAAGAAATTCTCACCAAGTACAAAACCGTCGCGGTCGTGGGAGCATCTCGCGACCCCTCTAAGGACAGTAATCGCGTGGCCAAGTACCTGCAAGGCCAAGGATTCCGCATCATACCTGTGAACCCCACGGCGGACGAGGTTCTGGGTGAAAAGTGTTACAAGAGCCTCTTGGAAATGCCCGCTGATGTTCAGAAAACTATCGAGATCGTTGACGTTTTCAGACCTTCATCAGACACACCTGCCATAGTGGAACAGGCGGTCAAGCTCAAGGAACGCTATGATAAGCCCTACGTAGTCTGGATGCAACTCGGAATAATCAATGAACAAGCTGCGGAAATGGCGAGGCAAGCAGGAATAATAGTAGTAATGAATAGATGCATGATGCAGGAACACAGCAAGTTTTTCCCAAACTCTTGATGACCACATGCAGTTCTGTTTAGGCGGGCACCTCGATATCCTGGCCGAACACGGGTTTGCATTTGCCCTGCTTCTTGTCTAAACAAGCTTTTATGAAACCATAGTATTCAGGGTCGGGTCTCCCCGGCCGGCTCTTGAATTCTCCATGAAACTGCGAGGCAAAAAAGAAGAAACGATCAGGCAACTCCAAGAGTTCCATCCTTCTGCCATCAGTGCTTTTCCCCGAGAAAACCAAACCGTTTTTCCTAAGCGTTTCCGAGTAGTCAAGGTTGACCTCGAACCTGTGGCGGTGGCGTTCATAAATCTCCCCGTTCTTGTACAACCTACCTCCCAGAGTGTTGGGCTCCACGACTATCTTGTGAGCCCCCAACCGCATGGTGGCTCCTTTGATTTCTATCCCCCGCTGTTCAGGCATCAGATCAATCACGGGGTTGGGCGAGTCCGGGTTGATCTCGGTGCTGTTCGCCTCCTTCAAGTTACACACGTGTCGAGCAAATTCTATCACGGCAAGTTGAAAACCGTAGCATATCCCCAGGAAGGGAGTGTTGCTCTCTCTCGCGAACCTGATGGCCATTATCTTTCCTTCAGTGCCCCGAGGACCGAAACCGTAAGGCACGAAAATCCCGTCAAATCCGTTCAGCAAGTCTGCGCAATTTGGATTTTGTTCAAGCTTTTCAGCTTCAAAGTAACTGACGCAGACTCGCGTGTGGCACGCGGCTCCTGCGTGTCGCAAGGCTTCGCCCATGCTCACGTAGCTATCAGTCAACCCGGCGTACTTGCCGACCAACGCGATTTTCACTTCGTGCTCCGGTTTCAAGACCGCGTCAACGAACTCTTTCCATTCTTTGAAGTCTTTCTTGCCCTCTGAGAATCCGAATCTCTTGCAAACGAAGTCGCCCATGCCTTGCTCGTCGAGGATGAGGGGAACTTTGTAAACTGACTCAACGTTGTAGGAGCAGAAGACAGCGCTTTCGGGTATCGTCCCGAACAAGGCTATTTTCCTCAGGGCTTCAGCGTTTATCATTTCTGGACTTCTAGCCACGATCGTGTCCGGCTGTATGCCGATGCGGCGCAGTTCATTGACGCTGTGTTGCAAAGGCTTCGTCTTCATTTCCTGAGTGACGTCCAAGATGGGCACGAGAGCCACGTGCACGTACAATGTGTTTTCCATGCCCTCCTCCAATCGCATCTGGCGAATCGCCTCAAGGAAGGGCAGGCCTTCAATGTCTCCAACTGTGCCGCCGACCTCTGTCAAGACCACGTCAGCGCCCGAGTCTTTGGCAACGGTGCGTATACGATGTTTAATCTCGTTAGTCACATGCGGAACAATCTGTACACATCTTCCAAGAAAATCCCCACGCCTCTCCTTCTCGATGACCGCCTTATAGACCAAACCCGTGGTAATGTTGTTCTCCTTCCGCAAGTCCAAATCGAGAAAGCGCTCATACCATCCCAAGTCTAGGTCCGTTTCGCCACCATCATCAGTAACGTACACTTCGCCATGCATGTAAGGATTCATCGTCCCAGCGTCGACGTTCACATAAGGATCAATTTTAACAACCGTGACTTTCAGGCCCCTCACTTGAAGCATCTTACCAATCGAAGAAGTCAAAATCCCCTTACCAACCGAACTCAGAACCCCGCCGGTAACAAAAACGTACTTGACCAAGCAGCTCCCCCTGCAATGACACAACCATAAAGCCACAATCGGCATTTAAACTCTTTTACACATCTCGACCTAGCGCGGGCGCAAAATAAACACACAAGAGAACAACACCAGCAATATCACAGGCCCGAAGCAGAGTTCACCTCATGAGATTCACCATACATGCCATCTTCCGGGACTTTCGTAATTTCCGGCATACTTGATCTGCCGTCACGTCGGAAGCCAAAAAGAATTGATGAGTTGCAGCGATGGTCGAAGGGCGCGCTCTAACTGCCGACCATGATGTTCATGTCACTACCTTTGGGCTTCAGCTTGGGTGACTATGGCTCTCAGCTGGTCTTCGTCCAGTCTCAAACCGTGAAAATATCTTCCTCGAAGTTTTGAACCCTTCAGAAACGTGTCTCTGACAGCTAGTGGCTTATCAAACTGTTTCACATATGTGAATTCAATTGCTCTTGTCCAGCCGCCTTTCTCACATTCACACTTGTCCTGTTCACACAGCTCATCTTTCTCCCAAGCCTTCTCTATTAGCCCATAACCTACCAGAGCGTCGCCTACGCTGGTCTTGTGCACAAACAGTACGGTACGTGCCAATATCAACACATTTATATGCTAGGAGTCACACTATACTGAAATGGTGATAAGAATGTCACAAAAATCTGAAACAAAAACAGAAAACACACACCCAACAAACATGATTCCCATAACATTCAACGTCAAAGGCACGATTGAACTACTAGAAGATAAACTTCAACAAATAGATAAAGGCAAGACACATACAACAAGTCCTTTCCTTGATTCTAACAGTTCAGAGAACAAACAGTTTCTCTTTCAACTTCTAGCAATGCTCAAAGAATATGAAGCTAGAGGCATTGAAACAGTAGAAGCTTCCGAAGTTCAAAAGCGCCTTTCTCAATATAGCAACATGTTCGAGTATCTTGTTGAACTACTCTGAAGGAATAGGTATGGCACAAAAATATGATGCAGTGACCGCGTGGCTTGATAACGTCGCATATTCTCACAGCAAGAATGAGACAACGGAAGGAACCTACAGAAACAACCTTCGCCACTTCTGCACGTTCACAGATCGCACACCTGAACAATTTCTGGAAGAGTATGAGAAAAGCAACGACAGAGACTTCAAGCGTAAGTACGCGCAGCTTGTCCGAGCATGGATCAGCAGCATGGTCCACGAAGAACTTTGCAGCTACACGGTCCAAAGCCGGGTTACAGCGGTAAAGAGCTTTTTCACCTATAACGATTTGCCATTAGGCCATGTTCCATGTGGAAATGCTCATACAGAATTTCATAATCGGGATATTGCCAAGGAAGAGGTCCGCGCTGTTCTCGAAGGTGCTAGACCCAGGGAAAAAGCGTTCTACACAATCATGGCTCAAAGCGGGTTAAGGCCAGAGACTATTTGTAGACTGAAACTCAAGAACTTCGAGCCAGACTTCACCAAGGGAGTTATTCCCTGCAGGATAGACATTCCAAAGGAAATAACAAAGGGGCAATATCGAGACTACTTCACGTTTATTGGAGAGGACGCGGTTCGCTACTTAAAGGCATGGTTAAGCACACGTGCGAACCTGACGCCTGAAAGCTACGTTTTCACCAAGTACAATTCAGAAGAACCTTTAGATCGCAGCAGCGTAAGCCACAGATTCGGAGAATTAGCATTGAAACTCAGAGAAGCTGGAACACTGGAGTACGGACAGAGAAAGAAGGGCAAGCCTGCAGAACTGCGATTATACAGTCTACGGAAATATTTCAGGAAATATGCGAACCAGGCAGGGTTTGAGTTTGTTCAGTTTTGGATGGGTCACATAGTTAACGCTGGAAAAGAAGAGAGCTACCGACCTAAAGACGTTGAATTTCACCGACAGCTCTACCGCGAGAAGGCCATGCCCTTCCTACGGCTTGAAACGGCTACTCCTAGCGAAACAGAGAAAACAATCGAGAACCAGGCACAGCAAATCAGAGAACTAGAGGAAGAATTGAAGGCAGCTCAGGAAAAGACGAAGGCGAAGGACGCAGACTGGGAAGCGCGCATAACCAAATTGGAAAGTTTCCTTAAGGCCGCTCAGAAAGAAGCAAAAGCTTAACCCCTTCCTTTTTCAGCGTGTGTATCGGCAATTTTGAAGTTAGGACAAAGTTCACATTTTCCGTTTAGAGGCTGGCCATTCTCTATTTTCAGAATGAGCATGTCGATTTTTTTGGAAAGTTCGCCATGAGCTTCTTGGAATTGTGTAACTTTCTCTCGCTCAGTATAGAGTGGTCCCAGAATAAAGTATCTGCCATCCTTAGTTCCTGCAAGGTCTGCATGCTTCCTACTGTTTCGCAGAGCCTGTTTTGCTTCTTCATAGCTTCCAAACTCGAAAGCGTATGGTATGTTGACTTTCTCTTCCCTATACTCTGGGAATATTCTTCTGACAAGACTACCAGACACAATTCTCTGCAATTTCAGCAGCTCAATCGTATCACCAGGGATAAACTTAGCATTCTTGAAGGTAGGGTCTTGTTTTGGATCTCCCATTCGCCACTTCTCGCTTAACTCTCGGCACTTAACAAGTTTAAGGTATATCTCTACATAGCCAGTCTTCAAATGCTCTTCTGCACATTCTTTCAAATTTGAAAGCTGATTACTTATTTTCCCTAGATTTATCACCCACGCATGATCTGTAAATAGCAAACTCAAGGCACGAATCAGGTTTCTGGAATGTTGAAGTGCCCTCTCGAACTGGTCGATAGTATCAAATCTAGGCAAGTACTCGAACCATGTCCATTTTCCCTCGCTGTTTTGGTTGTTGACTAGTTTCAGGATTTTGAACTCCTTCAATATTCTGGAAATTGTCGCCCTGGAAAGTTTGCTCGCTGTGACGAGTTCTTCAAATCCTTTTGGACCATCAACCAACAGATCCTTGACCTTTTTTCTATTGAATATTCTTCTGTTTTCCCTATTCTTGTCTAGCGACATCGAAGTATCGTCTCACGATACGGAGTTCTAATTAGAAGTATCATTTAAGACTTTAGACTATCTAAAGGAGGCATAAAGATTGAATGAAACAAAATTCGGAAACCCCGCCTTACAGAATGATGTAGTTAGCTTGCTTAGAGAAACAAAAATCCCGGTATCAGTTGACTTTGTGGCAAGCAAACTGAACCTTGGATGGGGAACAGCGCGTGCGATTCTACTCAACTTGTCTGTGCAAGGCCTGGTTAAGATGCAAAAGACTACGAAATCTTTGATTTTTTCCTTGAAAGAAGAGGAGTTACCAAAGCGATGAGTGAAGCTGACGTCAAACTTGCCAGAATCAGGCTGATTTTAAACGACATGGAACAACAACTTTCAGAAGCCAGAAAAGTCCTTCGTGGTGAAGTACATGGCTGAAAGAAGATACGTGGAAATTGAAGCCTTAACTGATTTTATCATAGCTACTAGGGATCAAAGTCAAAACATGGTTATCGTATGTGAAGGACTGTTGAGAACGCTTGAACTAGGAGAGACCAAAGAAAAGAGCCAGCCTAAACCACAAACTCAGGCAGTAAACGAACAGACCTTTCTTTGCCTACGGTTTGAACCGCAAACAGGCCAAAAAATTGGTCCCTATGACGTCGCGTATGAACCCCAGAATCTAGAGCAGAACTGGAACGCTGCTATGAACATTCTCAAAGCCAATAATGCCGTGATTGAAAAGCGGTATCACGGACCCGGCTACAAATTTTCATACTGGCTTTTCGGAGAACACAAAATCTACAGACAACTACTCAAGCAGCCCTAGTGTGGAGTGCGCGGAAATGAAGGTTAAGAAGTTGCATAGAGGGCTTGACTTAGAACTGCAAATCCTTGGCCTTCCCGCGCCCACAGAATTTAGGAGCTACAACTTATGAATGAAGGCGAAGAGGTAAAAAGCTTTTCTGAAAAGTTCTGTAACGCTCTTCAAGAAGAAACAGGCCGTCTTGAAAAAACTGCTCGAGATCCTTCAGTTCTTGACAAAATAATGTTAAATCTCAGCAAGACAGTATGTGAAGACGAGAGCGTCAAGTTTTCAGTCTTTTTCGCTTGCTTGTCTGCGTATGGACCTGAGCCGTTGAATCTGTTCATTCGCGGACCAACTAGCACCGGCAAAACATACGGAACGGTTCAGACAAGCCAAGTTTTTCCAACTAAGGATATTCTGTATATCGGAGCAGCAAGCCCCAAATTTCTTATCCGTCAGCATGGTGTATTGGTTGACGCTTCTGGCAAACCTTTTACAGATGAGAAACCTGAGAAGCCAAGAAAATCAGACTGTGCAAACACGAGCGAATACAAAGAAGCCCTCAAGGCGTACAAGACAGAAATGAAAGAGTTCATAGACAAACTGCGCGACACTTACACGTTGATTGAGCTTTCAGGGAAGATATTAATCTTTCTTGAATCGCCAAACCTGGAGCTTTTCAACATTCTAAGACCTATTCTAAGCCATGACAAAGCTGAAATGAGTTTTCCATACGTTGACAAAAACTCGAAAGGCCAAATCCGCACAGTCAACGTCACGATTAGAGGCTGGCCCGCGTGTATCGTCCTCAATGCACGAGAGCAATACCTTGAGGAACTGGCAAACAGAGCCTTCACGATTAGCCCTCTTGAAAGCACAAGCAAGTATGAAGCTGGCAACCAAGTAACTAACGAGTTTTCAAGTTTTCCCTGGGAGAAAGACCAAATAGACAAGTACAGAGAAGAGGTCAGAACATTCATAGAATATCTGAAAACTCAGATTCAAGGCAAAGAGTACGTCTTACCTTTCGACCTGACTTCAATCTATCCACATGACCTGCCGAGAGACATGAGAGACTTCAAACACCTTTTACAGCTCATTCAATGCGTCACAGCCCTTCATGCAAAACAAAGACTAACCTTGATCCGTGACAAGAAAGAATATTTTGTTTCAAGCCTAAAAGACGTGGAATTTGCCTTCAGAAAATTCAAAGCAATCTTCGAGACAACTAGGACCGGATTAAGTCAGCATGTTCTCACATTCTACCATAAGATAGTTCAAGAGATGCCGATTGACGAGACATCGAGTGAAAACAAAGAAAAGCTAGAAACAAAGAGAAGGCCTTGGCGTACAAGCGAGCTTCTGAACAAGTACAACGAAACCTTTTCACCTAAGAGGTCTAGAAGAACTGTTCTCCGGTATCTTGAACTTCTCGAAGAAATAGGCTACGTTTCAAGCGGTGAAGACACTGACGATAAGCGAAGCTCTGTCTGGGTCGCAATACTGCAACAGAACAAAGAAAAAAGTGCAATTGACGACTTTAACCAAATGTCCGAAGATTTGAAGCCTAAACTTGAAAAGAGCCTTAAAGAGTGGCTAGACAGATTAGGACACGAGAAAGCAGAATTCTATTTAGAAAAAAATAGTTCAGACGGAACGCCTCAATGGTTAGCTTGGGATGAAGTTGAAAAAATGATACTATTACAAGAGGCTTCTAGTTGTCTTAATCTTGTTACGGCTGAAACAAGCCTTAAAACGGAATTAGAGCCAAAAGAAACGGACATTCAGAAAAAGACGCAAAATGCACAAGAACCAAAAAGGAATGATGGATTAGCCAAGGGTGCAGTCTCGATTCTCAATGGCACTTCTGGAAGGCGTGAACCATGACTGAAACACAAGAGAAACAGAAGAAAGAGCAAACAGAATGCGGATGGTTTGGTCACGCGGGTTGGTCGGCTAATCCTAACGACAAAGACTTGCCTTTCGAATACTGCAAAGATTGTTCGAAACAGGAAGAATGCCGGAACAAGGACTTAGGCAACCAGGAAGAGAATGCGATAGAGTCAGTCTATGATCAGATGTATGGACAAGCGGCTGAACAAGAATGAATGAACAGCCAAACAGTCACCCCTCTTCCTTAGCGACTTCAGAAATTCTTCTCATGGTCATGGCATGGTGATAGAGGCAACTAAGTATGAAGAAAAGTGAACAGAAAGATGAATCTTTGGTGCAAAGCGACCGTGAAAACCAAAAACCTGAAAAATTGTGGTTGGTTGGCTATTTCACGGTAAGACGTCATTCCCGCGTCTTGTACTTGCCTCTTGATTCGACTGTCGTCCGGCTGCATGGGATCCAGAAAGGTGACATCGTGAAGGCGATAATCCTAGAGCTTCACAAGGCGCCAAGACCGGACGAGCCCATACGAGAAGATTTTCAAAGCAAGAACACGGATGATGGAAAACTTGAGAGCAAAGATTGGGCGGATTAAGGAAGCCTTGAAAACCTTCGTTGCGTGTCTAGGCCTGCTATGGATCCTTGTGTCCGACTTTGACGGTTTTAATGAGTGGTTCAAAGAACATGCCGGAGGATACCTCTAAATGAATCATGGAACAAACGTGAACGTGAAGTTTACCATTCTCTACGATAAAGACGACTATCATGCGCTTTATAGTGATTGTGAACGTATCGTGCGAGAAACTGAACAGACCGTGTGGGTAGAGGTTCCTCAAGAGGTTATAGGGATCCTGCAAAACCTGAACTGGGCTAAAAAGCTAGACCTGGTAGTTTCGATAGAAGGTCATTCATCAATCAACCTGAGAGACAGAGAAGTACGGTCTAACATAATCTCAAACAAGAACAGACCTAAACAAAGTGGCAACAGAGTAGGACGGATATTCTCATGGCTGTTCTCAAGGTTCTAGCGCGCGCGAAGTAAATGAATAGGTAAATAGCACGCATAAACGCTTAATGTTTCTTCTCTCGGCTATGTATGTTCAGAATCTTGGCAAATGCGCGCTATGTTAGGTATGTTAACTATTTATTTATTTACAGCAGCAACAACTACACAGAGAGCCAAGAGACTCAAGTGAATAGAATTGAAACATCAAGGCATGGAAGTTTAAGGATAGATAAGTAAGAATAAACTTACGAATAAAAGGATTCACGGGTTCATGGCAGCCCACGTTTTGTAGGATTGAGAAACACCAAAGTTTGCAGGGCTATTTACTGGTAAATAGCCGTGTTTTCCATGCAGCCGAATAGGTTTAACATTCATAAGTAGTCGGGACGAGAGCTACAAGTGCGGGGTTAAGACTGAATAAAGAATGAAGGTCAACGTGGCAAGTAATTTCGATGTCGAAAATAGTTGCCATGATGAATTTCCAGCAAAGAAGGAAGGGTCCGCGTATGGAGTCCGAGACCGAAACAAAGAAGGGCGGTTCATTATGGAGATTGACGGTGAACTTAGCACGGTGCTAATTATCTCTCAGCAGCCGAATAGGTAAATGAATAAGTAAATAAAAGGTTAGCAGAAAGGCTATTCGGTATCTTTCTCGGTAAGTAAAAATATTAATAGGCATTGGGCTAGCCTAGTTCCTTCATATAATTCCTAGCCAGATTAGAACGATTCCAAGAGCTAAAACAGAGAAGCCTACAGCCATGCAGACATTTTCTAACATGTATTCGCTCATTGGATCCTCTTCAAGAAAACTTAGCGATAACTCGGATTAGCCCTATTCATCTTTTCAGTCAATCCACGCCACCCGCGCTTTGCATAGCGGTTCGCAGTTTGCCAATCTTCCCATGAGAAATAGGCTAACAGATCAATGATTTCAAATTGGTAGTCATCGACTAACTGCGAGCTTCGCTGACTACGAAACCAATGAATCCATAGATGCAGCTCATCCGCGATTTTAACCTGTTCTTTTTTGCCGAGAACTGAAACCATGAAAGGTTCGTCAAGGCTCAGGCGCTGCTTCAGGTTCTTGGATGCTAGCCTATTTGTTTGCCGAATACACAGATAGGCCCACGTTGAAGTGTATGGCAGCTTCTTGTTAACGTCAAGTCTATCCGTGTCCACTGGTCCGTGAACTTTTTTAAAGTTTCTAGTATGCCGTTGCGGTGACGGAAACAAAAGGGCCTCAGGCTGTTCAATGCTGTTCAAGTGCTGCACGAGAAGAGCTGCCAGGGGTTCTCTTAACTGAATAGCGAATGGCTTCCTAGTCTTATAGAGTGTTTGAGTGTGCCAGCGTTTCTTCCCTTCCCCATCCACGTAAGAATCAAGTTTCACGTACCTTTTCAGCAGCCGCATTTTAGAAACCTTGACTACTCCCTCTTTTTCCATGACCTCAAAATTGTTCCGTTTCAACTGAAGAACTTCAGAAACCCTTCCTCCAGTTAGAAAGAGCGTAGCGAAAAACGCCTTTTGAATCGGCACTGTTATGAGGCTGAACAGTTCCAGCAGCGCGGTCCAGCCTACAAACTCTTCAATGTTCTCCGTTACTGAAAGCCTAAAATAGTCATGGCTGGCCCAGTATCCAACTCTGCTGGGTTCAAGAGAAGTTAAAGTTTCTATTTCAGAAATCACAATCACCTTCAGAAATACAAAGCTTCGAAACACGACTTGTGATAGTGCTTCACTGATTGATGACCTAGAATGTTTGTGCAACGTGCGCAAGATTTTGAAACTATCACGTCGCCAACTTCCAAAGGCTTGCCACATTTCTGTGAGGCACACAGACGGTGCTTGAAGCGGTTAATGTTGTTAGGTTCAAGCGTGACTGTTCTTTCAGAATGTGCCGTTTCCTTCCATCTCCTTTCAATGCTTCCTTCTATAGTCTATTATTGCGATCAGCAACACGATCAGGATGACAATTATGAGGCCTCCAACAAGGTATTGAGGAGGCACAAGCTGCCGGGTGTTTTTCACCGTTATGTTGATTTGAGAGTAACTTGTCAAAATGTTTCCCCAGGGGTCGCTAGAGGTAATGGTTATCTGGCCTTGGTAAACTCCGTCCTTCACATCGGGTACGTTAATCGTTAAGGGTATTGTTCCTGAACTGTTTGTGATTAGTGGAAGTTTCAAGGGCTGAACCCATGCGTTAATGGGCTGTGGAAAGTCTAAGCCTTCAATGACGAAAATGCTTTGGTTTGTGTAAGCTACGCTAGATGTGAAAGCGAAGGTGAAGTTAGCCATTACCCTGCTTGAAGGGTTAGAAGTGAAGTTAATATCGTTCACCTTGAGCGTTGAAACTATTGACGTGTAGCCGCCATCCGTTGTTGGTCCGGTCGGAGAACCTATGATTATTGGAATTGTGAAGCTGTCTTGACCGTTAATAGCGGAAACAGTCAAGGTTACAGGATAGACTCCCGCGGATTGGTAAGCGTGGGTGATTGTTGCCGTGTTGTTGTTTACGCCGGGTGTGCCGTCACCGAAATTCCAAAGATAATTAGAGATTGTCGCGGTAGCATTAGACTGTTGAGCGTTGAAGGTTACGGTTTGGCCTGGACTCGGATTGAAAGGCGTGTAGGTGAATCGTGCATAGATGTAGTTGTTCCAGAAGTAAGCGGTAATGTTCACGCTGTCTATAAGCTGAGTTTGTTCTGAATTGCTATACCCTAATTCTTTTCCGATTTGGGTTAGGCCTGATGTGCTGATGGTTGCTGAGATTAAAAAGCCTTTTTCTTTTCCTATTATGACGGTGCTGGACGGAGTTATAGTGTTGCTGGAAGTGTAGGCTTTCTCTATTCCGCTGGATTGTGTGCTTGAAATCTTTGGAGTTTCAAACAGAAAGTAAAAGAAGTTTAATCCTGCCGAATAAATTTGATTGACCGTATTTGTAAAACCTGAAATTATAATAGATTCTGAAGGCGAATAGTTTGTTTCAATTCCAGAAGTCGCGGTGAAGCTTGTGGTTATGATTCCTGAAGCTGTAAAACCTTTTTCAATACCTGAAGTTGAAGTGCTTGTTATGGTCACGGTGCTACTGGGAGAGTAGCCTATTTCTTTGGAAAAGCTAGAGCTGGAAGCTAAAGAGAGCGTGTTCGCGGGTGCAAACAGTCTTTCCAGTCCGCTAACAACCATTGAGGATAGGCTTAATGCTTCTGAAGATGTGAATCCTCTCTCGATGCCAGAACTTGAAAGACTCGAAACGGCTAGAGTGCCAGAAGGTGAAAAGGCTCTTTCTATTCCGCTGGAGATTATGGCTGAAATGGTTAGCTGATTCGAAAGTGAAAAAGCGTTTTCTGCCGCTTTGCTTGTGCTTCCTTGAACGGTTAAGGCTTCGTTTGGACTATAACTATACTGCGCTCCTCCTGCGCTTGCTTGCATGATGGCATCGGCAATTATAATCCAATAAGCTGAACCACAAGTGAAATTAACTGCTGCGGCAGACTGAGTAGCTGAAACAACCTCATACTCTGTACCAATCTTGGCAGTGCATTGGATGGTTGTAAACCCAGCACCTACTGAAGGCACATTTGCGCTAGGATTTGCCATTCCAATTATGAAGTCATTAGCGTTAGAAGTTGTAATTGAAACTGTCGGATTAGCACTTAACCCTCCAGTTGCAGAAGGGTTGGCTCCCGCATTAGAATCGAAAATAGTTGTGGTATCCGCTCCGCTGATTCCGAATGCTACTCCCCTTTGATATTCATTTGGTGTGCTAGTCATTGTGACGGTTACATTGATTCCACCATGACTTGCCCAAGTTGCATACCATTCCTCTATGACGTAGCGATAAGAATGGTACATGACTATGGTTTTTCTTTGCGCCCAAGTAGAAGTCGAAACATTGGCGGATATGCTACTGACATTTACATAGAGATTATCATCAATCGCGACGGAAGAAACAATTAGCACATCATTATCTGTTGAAGTCGAGAAAACCAATGAGTATATAGTTGCGGTGAAATTGGTTTTTAATACGCTTCCGTCAAGAGCTGTAGGGTCTAGGTACACTGGAAAAACAGCACCGTCAATGAAGGCTTTAGGAATCCTTATGTTCACAATTAAAATGCCGTTGTTAGCCGTGACCGCGTAAACTCCGAGCGTCTTGTTTCCAGCACTATCCTCAATGTATGGTTGCGGAAGCCAATAGACCGTGTTGTTCTGAGCATCATTAAAGTCTACCGTGCCATTAGTCATGAATTTCTGGTTAGTCGGATGAAGATAGCCAACACCGTTAGCATAAATCGTTAAGGAATTATTGAAGTAACAGTTAGCAACGTACTGGAGATAATCAGGTTTTATGGAGCTTGAAGGCGCACTAACATTGTGAATTATCAAAGTTTCCTTTAGCTGGTCTTGAAAGGCTTGATACTGCAAGTCCGTGTTTATCCATGCTCCAGAATAGGTTAAGACGCTACTTCCTTCTGTAGTGTTGGCTTGAGTATTTTGAGGGTTCATTTCCTGAACCATGCCAATTATCGCGTCATAGCTGGAATTGTACCAGTGCAGTTGGCTTGTGCTAATGTCCATGTCAAACGTGTAGCCTTGATATTGAAATCTCACGGCTTTCGAGCTTTTAGAATCATTCTTGAAGTACGCTTGATACGTTCCGTTTGCCATAAACGCATAACTCACATTGTCACTGTTAATTATGGGAATAAACGGTATGCTAGAACTTGCTTGACCGTCAATAGTTGCAGAAGCATGAACAGAAGGCACAAACTCGGAAACACTTAGGAAGCTAACAAGTAACAAAACCGTTATGAAGACTGTGAATGTTCGTTTTCTTTTCATTTTCTGCACTTCTCCATCATTTCTCGGTACTTGTGTTTTGCGAAATATCCAATGTAAACGATTGTTGGAAAAACCAGGGCAAATTCAACGGAGATTATGACCATGTTAGGTTCAACACCGTAGAAATAGCCTAAGAAGAATATGCTTGTGATCACAACTATTCCGAGAGCTGAAAAGACGATTATCAGCGACATGCCTATTGCATGGACTAAAACTTTCTTCCAGTCTAACGGACGAAGATTTTTCATTTCTATATTTCTCCCAAAGCATCGAAATTGCCCTTGATAAGCGTCAGGTTGCCGTTTGAAAAAAGAACCATAATGCAAGATTCACCCATTGGACTATCTAGGAAGCCACAGAGAACACCGCTGACCCTGTAGTCTTCGATAACGACTTGAACCTGACGATTTTTGAAAATACAAACCAAATCGCTGTTCATGTTTTTCATTCCTCAGAAGGCAGTTTAGAGTGTTTCTTATTCCCGATTCTGGAAAGCTCTCCACGAGTTAGAAGGCCGACTACGAAGCTGAGGAAGGCTATCACGAGAACGTATGTATCTTCAATCATCTGTGTGGACCTCTCTTTTTGGAAAGCATCATCATTGAAACGATTAAGCCGAAGCTTATGCAGACTAAACCAAATGCAAAGCTTTCATGGTGAAGGAACTGGCTCCAATCCCACCAGTTGTTCCAAACCAAGTATTGTTGAAACATGACAAAGAAGGCTACTAGAACAAGAAGAAAAGCAATGAACTTCACGTTGTTTTGTTTAGTCATTGATTGAGGCCTCTCCCACTTTTGTTTCGAGTCTGAAGGATCCTAAGGAAGACGAATGCACCGATTGTGAAGCAGAACATGAAGGCTAGTAGCTGAAAGTTACCAACTAGAAAAGACATGAAGTCTTTCAAACTTTGAGGAATTATATGTAAGCTGTCTCCGATGATGTAAAACAGTCCATAAACAAGGCCTGCTAAGGCTATTTTTGATATTACGCTTGCCCAGATTTTCGATTGAACACTTTTCTTAGGCATCTGCACACCGAGTTATTTTTGTTGTTCATTCTCGGACAAGCATTGCGTTTGAAAAGCCTTTCATTCAATCGCCTCAAGTCGGTACTGTCACGTAGGAGACAGCTAGACTCGTGAAACTGTATGGACTCGCATAATAGAATATCCATGCCGGGCTGCCAGTTGTTGCTGTCTGTGTGCCTGACGTGCCGTCTGGAAAAACGATGGTCATCGTTATCGCGCTGAAGGCCACAGCCCAAAAATATTTTGTGTTAGGCGTCCACCCTGCATAGAGACTTTGAAGTGCCGTTGAAGTGATTGGAAATGATGCTATTTCGAATTGTAAGCCACTCGTTAAAGATGACTGTCCAGAAAGTGTAAGTGGTGTTGTTGCGTTTTTGTATAGAAAGACGGACGTGTTTGGAATGCTTGAACCCGCAACAATTGTGCCGATAATAGAATAGTATGCGCTACTGATTGACCAAGACGATGTTATTCCCGTGAAGATAGGCGTCACGTAAAAGTTGAATGCAATGTTTGTCATGCTTTTGTTAGCGTCTGCAGGATCCACGATTAGCAAAGGATTATACATTGTGACGGTTGAAAGGTCGATTGTGCGTTTTGTGCCGTCCGAGTAGGATATGACACCTTGGACGTCCGTGTTGAGGTTCAGTTTTGATGTACCCGGTTTAGCGGCGAACATTCCCTGGTTCGCTGCCCACGCAAAAAGCACCATGCCAGCAAGGGCCAAAAAGATAATGATGTTTCTTGCGTTGTGTGACACGTTTGTTTTTGTTCCTCTATTTGGATTCATAGCTACACCTTTTGTTCATTCAGAGAAAGTTCCTCTTTCTTTTTGGCCTTCTGATCTCTCCAATATTGTCGCACTGCAGGGTCCGAGCGACCCCATTGTTTAGCCATTATGTCACTTTTTTACATTCGAGTGTAGTCCAGCTTCACAGTTAGGAAGCCAGACTACACAGCATTGTAGATTAGTGGGTATGTTACTTAAAAAACTTTCCAAGAGTCTTAGAAATAGAGCGCGCACCCTTCAAGAGTACATGTAGAAAGGCTACGACAAATATGCGAACAGACCCCATCTTGTGTGGTTTCTACATCAAACTAAAACAGCCTCACCATCACGAGTGGCATAGTTTGAACGAAAAAGCCTAGGTATTCCGTTGAAAAAGCCAAACATAACTGAAGTCAACTGAAGCATATTCGTGCATATTGTCGTAAAGCTTAAGATATGCTTTAATAGGTCGCTGATGTATCGTTGCGGAAAAGGTTTGAATGGCATGAATGGTGAAAAAGAAAACAGTGCATTCCAAAGCTTCAAGTCTGAATGCACTAGAAAAAGACGAAAAAGAAAACTTGCGAAATTGGCTCCTCGATATAGACCTGCTCAAATGCAATAATCATTAAGGTTTTTCACTGAAAAAGTGCTTAGTCTTGAACATGCGACAGAGAAAAAAAGGGAGATAGAGGTTTTCTTAAAACCTTTCGTCCTTGAGTATCTCGCGGAAAACTGGCCCTAGACCGTTCCATTTTATGAGCTCTTCACCCGTCGTTGCTTCAAGGTCCGACCGGATAAAGTCTACAAGGCCATATTCAAGAAAAGCTGTTGAGTCAAGCCCGTAATGTGCAGGTGTAGCTCTGACAAATTCCATAAGGATCCTTGGAACCTTCAGCGTCACCGTTTCGTACTCTATGGGCTGTCGGTCATTTTGTTTTGCTGTTTCCATTTCTCTCACCAACTTTCATCCTTAAAAAAAGAGGGAGAGTTAGAGGATTGACAAGGGCATCTTATGATGTTGGTTCAACACGGTGTTTGCGACTTGACTAACTTGCTCTTCTAGGTTCTTCCCGGATTCCTCTTGAACCTCAAGTATTAGGTCTGTCCAGCTTTGGGCGAATCCACCTTGAAAGAAAGTCTCTAAAACGGAATACAACTGTTCTAGGAGTAGGCTTTCGACGTTTCGGTTAAGAGCACTCGCCAGGGATTGAAGGTAACTGTCAAACTTTTTAGGCAGCTTGACCGTTAGGATTCTTTCAGTCGTTTCTATCTGTTTTTTGGTTTCAGTTTTCATGTTTCGAAGCCTCCACCTTTGCCGGTTCTTCTTTTCGTTCTGACCAGAATATGCCAAGCTTCTTTTTGACCTCTTCATTATACCTTTCGGCCGCAGCGCTGTAGGCGTCTTCTATACGGCTGTGCAGAATGTCGAACAGTTTAGGAGCGGGAATAGGGTGAGGTATGGCTTGGGCCTCGCCTACTAATAGACTCGCGCAGTCAAGGAAGCCTCGCAAATAGTCAAGCTCTTTCTCTTGGAGTAGGTCTTCAGCGTCTTTCATTTTCTCTTTTCTCCTTTTGTGTGAAGCCTAGTATGTTCTGTAGGTATATAAGTTTAACCAATTATTAAATCTACAGTTAGTAATAGGTTTGTAAACGATTTAGTATTGTTCGCGGTCCGAACAAGGTCTAGTTTGTGCTAATATTATCCCTTACAGTACGGTTTGTCCCCTCCTCCACGTTCTACGCAGGTTCGTATAATAAATCGCCATGCTGAAGACTTGATTGACCCACTCCCTAGTAGCAATTCTGAGAATGTAGCCTTCAACTTGAGACATGAGACTTTTCGCTAGATTATCATGAATGCATCGCTATAAAAGCTCTTGTCAGCGACAGTCGTTCACGGGCCGATCTCCGTGTATTTTATTGATTTTTTCCGGGGCGCTCTATCGGAACATTTGACACAGGAGGATGGGCAGTTTCGATTCTGACTTAAACAGTTCTGCCTTCAGATGCTCCACAGGTGAGGGAAATGCCCTGGGAATATGCATACAAACCAGCGAGCACAAAAGATTTTGTTGCTGGGATCATTGTGCTTTTCATTGCAATTGCGCTTGTAATAATCTTTGGTGTCGACGAATATGGTTTTCTGTTTCTTAGCACGCACGCGTGGCTTGGATTGGGCATGATTCTTCTTGGTCTTCTTGGCGGAGTTGAGATTGGAAGGTGTATTGAAGTATACTCAAGGCGCGCATACAACACTCCACCAACGGATTAATCCTAACCTTTCATGCCAGAAGCCTACCTCAGTACATAGCGTGCGGTATAGGGTTGTCTTTAGTTCAAGAATAGGGGATCATGCAGGATATGGAAGGAAGCGCCAGCACTACTTTCTTCTCACATAGCTCTTTACATGCACTATCTTGTGTTTTCCGCCTGGTTTACTTCGCTTGTACCCATGTACTTTCATTTTCTCACTTATGCCATATCAGAAGCCTCATGCTAGAAAAGAGTTATGAATCTACAATTCATAGCTTGAGTCTGGCTATTCAATTGTCACTCGAAAAAGCCAAACGCAGAACCGGGAAAGAAGAGAACAAAGCCCGCAGATACTGCGCCAACCCGCATCTGCTCCATGTTGTTTTTTCACAAAACAACATCACAAAAAACGTAAAAACAAACACTGGAAGCCCCCACCCCACTCCCCGCAGCCTCCGCAAACCCTGCCGCAACGCTCCTTCAAGAACTGTTACCAAACAATATTACATCCGACGTAGCCGACAAAACGACGCGTCAACGACAAAACAGTACAATACAGCATTACATCTGACATTACAAACAAAAAATGGGGGTCGCCAACGCAATAATACAATTTTACAATTCAACATTACAAAAAACGTAAACAAAAAAAGGCGGGGGGGCCGACAACACAACATTACATCACGACATTGCAACTGACCTTGCAAATGAAGATAGGGGGGCCAACGTTGAAGCATCCGCCGGTCACGGAGTTCTCTCGCGGCACAACCTCACGCTCTTGGACACCAACGTTTCGGGAGCCAGAAGCGGAAACATAGCGCGCTGTGAATTTCGAAGAAAACAGAACATTATAAGAACTTCAGTTGCTAAATTGAAACCGGTGAAGCTGAAATGAGGGGAGCTCTAGTCTTCTTGGTTCTCGTGCTAGGCTTGCTTGTCACACTGCTCTCTGGATTTTACGGACGGGATCATGGCACAGCAGGCAAGATAGACATCCGCTACGGCATTCCGGTCAATTGGCACGGAGAACAGGGATATGCCTATCCAAACAGCCCACCTCTGACTGGTTGGTTCTCCTGGCAGAACTTCGTATACGATGCAGTAGCGTGGTGGATCCTGTTCGGCATCCTGGCACTTATCCTGAGAAAGAGAACGCAAGGCAAAAGCGCCGATTGACATTGGGAAAGAATTGACACGACTGAGCTCCAGAGGAACCCAAACAGTGACTACGACAGAACCAGATTCTTTCTGAAAGAATGTCTTTCGCCTACGTGCACGCCAAGTGCGCTAGGGCGTTGCTAAATCGAATTGTTTGTGTCAATTTCTGCTCAACTTCCAAGCATGCACGGTTCCCATCGCAAATCTATGTACTATATCATGTGTGTCTATCCAAGCCCAACGTTATCAAACAAGTTCAGGTCAATTCCCCGAATTTAGCAACACGCTAGCACGCGCAATCAAGAGAAGACGGACGGATGGCATTGCTTGAAGAAGGATTTGAACGCACATGCGAAAGGGATGTACTGATACTCTCCAGGAACAGGAAACAACGTGACACGGTGAAACCTAGGGGATTATTCCTATCTTTATTTCGTTCTTGGAAGTTGAGAGCACATCGAACGCCTTACGAATATCTTCCAACCCAATTTCGCGCGTTATGAGGGGCCTCACGTCTATGGTTCGCGAGGCTATGAAATCAAGCGCCCTTCCGAAATGCAACGGGGTCGTGTGAAAAGTACCCAGAACCGTCAACTCCCCATAATGAACCTGTTCAGCGTTGACTCTGATTTCAGTTCCTGGAGGACATCCGCCGAACTCGAGGACAACACCGCCCTTCCTCGCGAGCTTCAGAGCCTGTTCCCAAGTGGCAGCCAACCCTATCGCCTCTATCACCACATCCGCACCGTACCCGCCAGTTAAGCTCCGCACCCTTTCAACAACGTCCTCTTTTCCACCGTTAATCGTCTCGTCCGCGCCGAGTTTCGCCGCAGCTTCCAGTCTTTCGTCCACAAGGTCAATCAATATCGCCTTTTCAGCACCCATCCTCTTGACGGTTAGTAGATGCAGCAGCCCGATAGGCCCCGCCCCAATTATGGCAACCGTGTCGCCGAGCTTCACCCCTGCATCCTCAACTCCGTGCAAAACACACGCCAACGGCTCCGTTACAGCAGCTTCCAAGTAGGAAACATTTTGGGGAACCTCCTGCATGTTCACCAACACCATGCGGGCCGGCACCTTGACGTACTCAGCGTACGCTCCCCACAGCCAAATCATGTTCTCGCAGAGATTGTACTTGCCTCTCTGACACATCACACAGTGTAAACACGGCGCACTGTTACCCGCACGCACGCGCATTCCGCTCCGCGGCCACTCAAGGCCCTCACCGACTTCAACCACTTCCCCAGCCCACTCATGCCCGAAAATCGTCGGAAGACTTATGATCTTCTCAACGTAGCCCCTCTGAAAGATTTTCAGATCTGTCCCGCACGTCGTGGCTCCCTTGACCTTGACGAGAACTTCTCCAGCACCAACCCTGGGCACTTCAACATCTTCAACCCTCAAGTCCTTCACGCCATAAAGCAACGCGGCCTTCATCCAGGTTCACGCAGTTGAAACTGTAAGCTCACGTATATGGAGATTTCCCTCCCACAGCCGCCCCCGCGGTTAGGAATCAGGTTTGTTAAGACATTTTAGGACAAAGCTCCGCCTCGCAAATGCAACAGCAAAAGAACAAACACGCGGGAAGCTGCCAAACACCCTCGCTGCGCTAGGTGCCATGCAATCTTTTGAGTACTACTCAAAAGAAACGAATTGGGCACTAAAAAGCAAGGATTCGAAACCCAACTTGCACGCGGGGCACCGAAGTTAGGGTTCCAGAGGTCACGGTACGCGTGGGTCTGCTAGCCTAGATCCACGAGGCTATTGGGCTCCAACCCGCCTGGGATGTCTCTCTGAATCATCAACGCTGCGCCCACGCTTGTTCGTATCTCTATGTTCACTTTAGTGTAGGGCACGAGCCCGTACGTGTTTCCCAGGCTTATGATCATGTAAGCCTTGGCGTTCTGTTTAAGCGCAGTGTCCGTGCTGGAGTGGAAGTTGTAGATGAAACACGTCGCGTTGGGCGCGCCAGTCACGCTTGCCATGAGGTCAGTAACAGACGCCTCGGTTGAGGTGCGCACGCCACCATAGACGTTTGCGAGCGAAAAGTTCCCGTCCTGAACTGCAACGACCACGGTATTGTTTGATAAGTCGACCTCGTCCTGACCTATGGACAGCTTTAACGGTATGGCGAGAAATGTTATTGCCACGTTGGAAGAGTTTGTCTCACCCGTGACGAAGCCGTCAATCTCTAAGGAGCTCGTAGCCTCCTGAATTCCCTTACCTATCGTCGATTTAGTCTGCTGAGCCGCGAAGAAACCCATGTTAATCACAACATAAGCGAAAGACGCCGCAATCACCACAAAAGCGATGAGCACAATCGCAGCCTCAATGCCTACGATGCCGCGACTTCGCTTTCCAGGTTTCCTGAACAGAATGTCCATTTTAGCCTTCACCCTTATCTGCGCTCAATATTCAGAATATTGTCTTATAATCTTCTGTGCGTCACAAAAAGCTCAGACTCAACTCGTCCCGGCGGGAAAAGAACACGGAAGCCCACTATCACATGATGTTGCCAAATTTCTGAAGGCTTGATGCTGACGGTGGCTTACAGTGTGGCAGGAGACACGCGCCGACTTCTTATTTGCTTACTTCCTCATCGTATACTCTTGAAACGAGTTCAGCGATTACTGGAGATGCAGTCAAGCCCGGAGACTCTATGCCTACCAAATTTATGAACCCGAACAAGCCTCTGTCAGCTTCATGCCTTATCACGAAATCCCTGAACCCTTCTCCCGGACCCTGAAGCTTCGGTCTCACGCCGGCCGAGTCAGCTCTTATCTCTCGTTCGACGATGGAGGGCAGAAATCTTTTCACGTCTTCACGAAACTCCTTCTCGCTCGATTCAACTTCATAGCTTACGTCGTTGACGTAGTAGGCGTTCGGTCCCAGCCTCACCCCGCCAGCCATGTCCGGAGTCAGATGGACACCGAGTCCAGGCCCCTTCGGAACCGGGTACACCAACATCTTGACAAGGGGCTTTCCGCTCAGCCTAAAATAATCCCCCTTGCACAGGTGCAACCGATAGTCGAGCTGGTCGATGTCCAGTCCCGTCATCGAAGCCACCCTGTCTGAGTTGAGGCCTGCACAGTTTATGACCGCCTCCGCTCGGATCGTGAACTTTTCGTCGATGCTGACTCCGCCTATTTCATAATCGTCGCCCATTTTCTTTATGCCCGTGACCTCGGTTATCGGGACGAACAGGGCGTTGTGCTTCTGGACTTCCGCATAGAAATGAATCATTAACTCGTCGGGTTCAACGATGCCTGTTGAGGGCGAATAGAGCGCCTTTTCAACTTCAACGTTGGGTTCCAGCCGCTTGACTTCTTCCTTTTCAAGCATCTTCAATTCTTCCACGCCGTTTGCTTCCCCCTGCCGCATCAGCCTCTCAAGCTCGTCTATCTCTTCATCCTCAATGGCCACTGTGAGCTTACCCAGTTTCTTACAGGGAACCTCATATTTCTCGCAGATGTCGTAGAGCATCCTGTTGCCCCTCACGCACAGTTCGGCCTTGAGAGACTCAGGCGGGTAATGGATACCCGAGTGGATCACTCCGCTGTTGTGCCCGCTGGTCTCCTGTCCAAACCTCTTGTTTTTCTCCAGAACATAAACGTCCTGGTTCTTTTCCGAGAGTCTTGCGGCTACAGCCAGACCCACTATGCCGGCTCCAATCACAACGATTTTAGCTTTTTCCATTCGTGACAATCAAAAAGCGTTTGTTAATAAACCTTTAGCCAAACGTGCCGGTGCGAGTTTCAACGTTCTTGAAGCGTTGGGTTGAGGCCATTTCAGTTGGTGATGATGATTTTTAGGCTTTCTTTCGTTTCCAGGGCTGTCCTGAAGGCTTGTGCCGTTTGCGCGAGCCTGAAACGGTGGGTTATGAGCGGCTTCGCGTTAATTCTGTTTGTCTCCAGAAGCTGGAGGGCAGTTCTTGTTTCCAGGTGCGATGTTGAGTATGAGGGGATTATCTGCACTTCGGAGAAGAACAGTTCTTTGGGGCTTATCTGCAGGTGTTTTTCCGGGTCTGTGGGTGCGAAGACGCAGAGTTTTCCGCCTTTTCGACAGACGTTGATGCCCGCTCTGTAGGCATCCAGGTTTGGCGCGGTGACGACGGCTACGTCGACGCCTCTTCCGTCGGTTTCGGCCCTGACGGTTTCGGTTAGATCTCTGCTTTTCGGGTTGACGGTGACGTCTGCTCCATACCGTTCCGCCAGTCGGAGTCGAAAGTCGATGAGGTCGCTTACGATTGTCCTCGTCGCCCCGTAGATTTTTGAGAGTGCAGTATGGATGAGGCCTGTCGCTCCGGCGCCGATAACTGCTACAGTGTCGCCCGTTTGCACGTTGCACTTCTTTATGGCTCTTATGCAGCAGGCGATGGGTTCGATGAGGGTCGCCTCGTCATCGGAGATTGTTTCCGGGATTTTCAACGTGTCTATCTGGACGTTTGCGGCTGGGACTCTGAAGTATTCGGCGAAGCCGCCGGGTTTTATGTTCGTTTCGTGGAACTGTTTGCAGAGGGTGTAGTCTCCGTGCAGGCAGTAGTGACATGTTAAACAGGCAACGTGGTGGTGCACGAAAACCCGGTTGCCGACACTGAACTTTTCCACTTTTTTTCCTTTTTTCGCCACTGTTCCAGCCGGTTCGTGCCCAAGAACCAAGGGGACCCGTGGTTTCAGGTACCAGTCCATGAAGTCGGACCCGCATATTCCGCAGGCTTTCATTTGGACGAGGATCTCATCATCGTTTATTTCGGGGGTGGGGATTTCTTCTATTCGTATGTCCTGTTGACCGTAGTACACAGCAGCTTTCATCGTGGCTCAATGGTTTCTTTGCAACTTCGCACTTAAGACTTTCCGAGCGTTTGGACAGCAATGTTGAGATTTGAGCCCTTGTTTTTGAGTACTCCCATCTCGTTTTGAGGCTCGACTGTTTCGCGTGTCTCCGCGTCTGAGAAGGTCTCGTCGGGAGCGGTTATAACGCCTATGACTGCGTTGACTGAAACGTCGACGCCTGCTTGCACCAGAACTTTTCTCAGTATGCCCGAGGATGGCGCTTCCGAATAGTAAGTGGCCTTTTCTGATACAACTTCAACAATCGGTTCGCCCTTTTCAACGCTTTCGCCCTCTTTCGTGTACCATTTGCCACCGTACCCTCCTTCATCGTCAAGGTGAGTCTGGGCTCACGACTTTGGTCACCATTTCAGACAACTTCCTTGACTGCCTTGATTATGGCTTTTTCGTCCGGAATCACGTACTGCTCCAAGGGCGGACTGAACGGTATCGGCGTGTCTGCGCCAGTTACTCTCTTTATCGGAGCGTCCAAGTAATCAATGGCTTCTTCAGCTACCACGGAAGAGATTTCAGCGCTCACGCCCCCAGTCTTGCAGTCTTCACTCACGATAACTAGCCTTCCCGTTTTCTTCACGGAATCAACTATCGCTTTTTTGTCCAACGGTGTCAATGTTCGTGGGTCAATAACCTCAACACTCAATCCTTCCTCTTCAAGCTCAGCAGCAGCGTTACGCGCCTTGTGAACCATGTACATAGTAGCGACAACAGTGACGTCCGACCCCTTCCTCTTGACTTCGGCCACTCCGAAAGGAATGGTGTACTCGTCTTCTGGCACGTCACCTTCGACTGGATAGAGCAGTTTGTGTTCGCAGAAAAGGACCGGGTTGCTTCCGCGTATGGCCGTTTTCAAGAGCCCCTTAGCATCATACGGGGTTGAGGGCACAGCGACTTGCAGCCCGGGTACGTGCATGAACCATGCTTCTAGGCTCTGTGAATGATGAGAGGCGATATTGACACCCGCCCCAAACGGTGTTCTGATTACGAGTGGACATGATGCTTGACCGCCGAACATGTACCTGATTTTTGCGGCTTGGTTCGCGATCTGATCCATGGCCAGGGCGGTCAGGTCTCCGAACATTATTTCAGCGACGGGGCGCATCCCTGTTATCGCAGCACCAACGCCCGTGCCCACTATTGCGGATTCTGATATGGGGGTGTCTCTGACTCTTTCGTCTCCAAACTGTTGAGCCAAACCGTCTGTTACTTTGAAGGCTCCGCCCCAGTGCCTGCCAATGTCCTCGCCAAGCAAGAACACTGAAGAATCGTGGCCCATCTCCTCTCTCAAAGCTTCACGCAATGCTTCCCGATAGGTCATTCTCCGCACGACATGCTCCCCCTCTAGGCGTAGACGTCTTCCAAGGCTTCCTCTGGAGCTGGATAAGGACTTTGCACGGCGAACTTCACGGCATCTTCGATATCAGCAGCAATCTTCTCTTCAATCTCCTGAACCTCAGACTGTGAAAAATCGGAATTTTGCAGCAATACCTCCTTGAACCGTTTGAGTGGATCCCGAGCCAACCATTGCTCAACCTCTTCTTTCGGCCTGTATTTCGCCGGATCAACCCTGGAATGGCCCTTGTGACGGTAAGTTTTGCATTCGATAAGCGTTGGCCCGCCTCCGCCTCTGGCGCGGTCAACAGCCTTTTGCGAGGCTTCGAAAACCGCCAAAACATCATTTCCGTCCACCGTCACGCCTGGAATTCCATAGGCCACGGCGCGGTCAGCGATGTTTTCGACGTTCATTATCCTTGATTGACGCGTTCCCATGGCGTAAAGGTTGTTTTCGCAGACAAAAATCACAGGCAATGACCACGCTGATGCCATGTTTATGCTTTCGTGGAATGTTCCTTGGTTTGAAGCTCCTTCGCCGAAGAAACACGCCACGACCTGATCCGTTTTTCTCAGCTTTGCAGACAAGCCAGCGCCCACGGCTATCGGCAGGCCAGCTCCCACTACTGCCGTTGCGCCTAACATACCCACGTTGAAATCGGCAATGTGCATTGAACCGCCCTTGCCTTTGCAATAGCCGGTTTTTTTCCCCAGAATCTCTGCCATTGTCCGCTTTAGCTCGGCACCTTTCGCTATGCAGTGTCCATGTCCTCTGTGTGTGCTTGTTATGTAATCATCCTTTCGCAGGCTGCTGCATACACCGACCGCCACGGCTTCTTCTCCAGCGTAGAGGTGTATCGTGCCTGGTACAAGATTCTGACCGTAAAGCTCGAAAACCTTCTCTTCAAAACAGCGGATCTCAAGCATTTTCCGGTACATTTCAGCAAGCTTTTCTTTCGGCAGTGCAAGTGTCATGTTTTCCCGTCCTTTGAGCTTTTAGCCCACTTTCTATAAGCCCTGAGGCTTTTATATTAATGTGTGATAGCCCCGAGTTAAAATGAACATGCGCGAACTCAAGACAGCGGAGGCTTGCGTTGGCAAGTTGGTTCACCGCTAGCGGCCGAACAGGAAGCATCTCGCACAAAGCTCGAAGGGACATTCTGCAATAGACAAAAGAGCGTTATCCAGCTTCTGACTCGCGAAACGTTGCTGCCTAAGTGTGACAACACGCTTCGGTGAAAGCACGTACTTAAGTGACCCCCATCTTCGTTTGCAAGGCCAGATGTAATCTGTAATTGTAACGTTGCAATGTTGTGTTGTCGGCCCCCGCCTTTTTTTATTTTACATTTTCTGTAATGTAAAATTGTAAAATTGCAACGTTGCGTTGGCGACCCCCCCCCTTTTTGTTTGTAATGTCAGAAGTAATGTGGATTGTAACAAACCATGAAGAAAACGGGCTGGACATCTCTTCAGAGTTGACTCCGTGCTCTTCATTTGTAACGTCAGATGTAATGTGTGTTGTAATGTTTTGTTGTTGGGCTGTGGTTTCGTCGGTGTGCGCGCTCTACCCTGTTTATCCATCCAATGTCCCAGCAACTGCACCGCCTCCCTACGTGTCCAACGTGCGGACAGCCTCTCACATACGTCCAGCAGTGTCAGAGATGGTCTCCCCCCAAGAACAGAAATACGTGTAGAAATGCGACCGAAGGCAAGAAAGCGTGCGGTTCGGGAGAAACGCGTTATCTTTCGGAGTCGACCCCCTATCTTTGTTGGTAACAACCGCGGTAATGTTGTACAGTAACAAATCATGAGGAGACAGACGGGCGTGTGGATAGATGCTCAGGTCTGTCAACCCTTTGAGCCTTTTATATGGTATTTTATTATCGTTGCGCGTGTGCCTTAATAGCGTAAGCCATATAGAGTGACGCGTCGTAGAGTGGTTGATGTATAATGCAGTGCGATTAAGCTGGCAATTTGTATTTTGAGGAGCGAGTTGAGTGCAGAAATCCTATTCAAAACTGTTAGGCATAGTTGGAAAGCCTAACACGGGCAAGTCGACGTTCTTCAGCGCAGCGACTCTCGCGCCTGCAGAGATAGCAAACTACCCGTTTACAACTATAAAGCCGAACAGAGGAGTCGGATACGTTCGAACACCCTGCGTGCACAAAGAATTCAACGTTAATGATAACCCGGCCAATTCTATATGTATGGAGGGCGTTAGACTCATACCGGTGGAGTTCATTGATTGTGCCGGGCTTGTGCCCGGTGCATGGGAAGGAAGAGGTCTTGGCAACCAGTTCCTGGACGAAATAAGAAAGGCCGATGCGTTGATACACATAGTCGACGCGTCTGGAGGGACAGATTGCGAAGGCAGACTCTGCAAGCTGGGCGAGAACGACCCTTTGGAAGACGTGAAATTCCTCGAACGCGAAATAACTATGTGGATGGCGAACATACTCAAAAAGGACTGGCCCAAGATTGCAAGAACGGTTGAGGCTGAATCCAAAGACCTGCTTTCGATACTTGAAGAGCGACTGAGCGGCTTGTCTATAAAAAGAAACCATATCTTCGAGGCAATAAGAAAAGCGGGACTGAACGCTGACAAACCCACGTTCTGGAGCGAGGAAGACTTTTTCAGGTTTGTGGACACGCTTAGGCAAGTTGCAAAGCCTATGTTAATAGTTGCAAACAAAATGGACATGCCGCCTTCCGAGGAGAATCTTGAACGGCTGAAAGAATCAAATCGTCTCGTCGTTCCCTGTTGCGCAGAAGCGGAGCTCGCCCTCAGAAGAGCCGCCGAAAAGCAACTGGTAGACTACAGGCCTGGAGACTGCAATTTCAAAGTGAGCAAATCGGAAAGCCTCAGCCAAAGTCAAACGAAAGCGTTGGAGGCCATAAGAAATAAGATACTGCTCCATTTTGGCTCAACTGGCGTTCAGGAAGCGATAAACACGGCCTATTTCAAGCTCTTGAGCATGATCACCGTTTACCCTGTTGAGGATCTGGAGCATTTGGCAGATCACATGGGCAGAGTGCTGCCAGACGCCTATCTTGTTCCCTACGGAACGACTGCACGCCAGCTTGCCTACATCATTCACACCGAACTCGGTGAAGGCTTCATCTACGCGATTGAAGCCAGGGAAAAGAAAAGGGTGGGTGAGGATTACATACTTAAAGACAGAGATGTTATCTCAATCGTTAGTGCCCGCAAGAGAGCCTGATTGTGCTACTCGCCGAAACGTCTTTTGCGTTTTTCAAAGGTTCTGACCGCACGCAGTAGGTCGATTGAGCGAAAATCAGGCCAGTAAACGTCCAGAAAGCAGAGTTCGCTGTAGGCCGATTGCCACAGCAAGAAACCGCTGAGCCTTGCTTCACCTGAGGTTCGAATGATCAGGTCGGGATCCTGGTTAGGCATGTGCGAGGTGTAGAGATGCTGTTCGAATGTCTTCTCATCAACATTTTCTGGATCCAGCTTTCCCTCATGCACTTCCTCGGCGATTCTTTTGGCAGCATCCACAATCTCGGCTCTTCCGCCGTAGGCAAAAGCAAAGTTCAAGAAATGCTTGTCATAATTCTGCGTCGATTTCTCGACCTCTGCTATGAGCTGCCGCATGCTTTCAGGCAAGAGATTCACCCTGCCAATGACTTTCACACGTATCTTGTCCCCATGTATCCGCTCATCAGTCAAGAGGTTCCGAAGCCGTTCCTCAAATATCTGCATTATTTCCTCGACCTCAGTTCCTGAACGCCGAAAATTCTCGGTGGAGAACGCATAGAGAGTCACAGACTTGACATTGAGTTTGAGGCACCAGTCAAGCATTTGCTCAACCCTATCGGCCCCTTTTTCGTGGCCAAACCACGTGCTTAGCACGTTCTCTGAAGCCCACCTTCTGTTGCCATCTAGAATTATCGCTATGTGCTCCGGCTTCTTGCCGTTTTCAACCTGACGCCATAGCCAACCCTCATAAATCCTGTAGACGCCAATAGCAGAAAGCAATGTCTTAATCACTGTTCAAACCTCATGGTCTGATTGCAATGTTGCACGAATGGATATCCTCATTAGTAAATTTTCGAGCGTCTCAATTAAGACTTTCTCCACCTTGGCCGCGTTCTCGTTGAAGATTGCAGTTCCTGCACATCACGAGTCTCCAAACTCTTTAGCCTGCTCTTCCGTCTCCGCAAAAAAACCTCTTTTGGCTCTGTGAACCGCAAATATGACTAGCACCGAGGCTATGCCCATCAGGATGCCCACAACAATGGAAAAAATGATCCTTCCATATCCGATTTCAGGCGTAATCAGCAGCTGAGAGGTTGCAATGAGTATCTGCTGTGACCAGCCCACGATGACTATCAGCGCTGCGTTTCGCAACAATCTGGCGTCACGCTCAATGTACCATCGGATGCCCCTACCCAAAAGTGGAACGCAGAGCCCGACAACTAGCAAGGTGGCTGAACCTCCGATAAAGAAACCTACGATTCGGGGCACGTTACTCAACCAATCCGCAATTTCAGCCGCAGGAATACTTGTCCCTCCTAGGTACACGCCAAGCACAACGCACAAGGCCCCGGCGACTAAGGAGAAATTTGAGATTTGTACCCTCAACGGAGGGGGAGAATACTCTTTCACCCATCTGTAGAGGTCCTTGGCAGCCCTGTCAATTCCAAACCCTTTGACAAGCAGGAACACGCTTAGAACAAGTGCAAAGGCTATCAAGTAATATTGAACCCAGCCAAAAATTGACAGGATTCCAAGTATCAGGATAAGCAGTCCAGGCAGGCCTAGGGCCACGCGTGAATAGCGAGGGTTATCCATCACCGTTCGAAGGTACCGTGACAAAAGAGCAGCGGTCTCTTCAATTGACTCGCTGTGCTTAACGACTATTCTTCTGACAGACGAAACGGGTACCCTAGACTGTACCAGCGGCAAAACTGCTTCATCCGAATACCCGTCTGTGACCAGGATGACCTCACTTGCAGAGAAAGACTCTAATAATTCGTTCAATCCTGCCACGATTTTTCTGTCTGCGCCAACACCTCCCAGCTCAGAACCTGACAGCGTGGCAATTTCCAAAGTTTCCTTAGGGTTGTTCTCCGTTTTCAGGCGATCGTACACGCGTATTGCTTCGAACATGGCGTTTGCGTCTGGCTCCTCGGGGTCTTTTAGAGCCAATGCAACCGCGGCGTCGAGATTTTCTCCTCTTCCGATAAGGGGGGTTTTTATCCCAGCTTTGGTTTCCAAATCCCCGTCTCTATCAACACACAGAATGAGGATTCTCTTTTGTTCTTTTTCTTCCTTTTCGTTCATACGTATCTCGTACTGTGACTATAATTGGTGAATATCCACTTTAATCTTGCTCTGTAATTCCCTTTTCTGCTAGAAGTTGAAACTCTTCCCATGTCAACTTTTCGCCGCGCTTCAACTTCTCCTTTGCCTGCCTTTCAAGTGTTTCACGCATGACATTTTCGCTTTTCTTTCGTTCTTTCTGTAGTTCTTCGCGTATTTCTCCCTTCAACTGTCTGATTTGATTTAACACGGCTTTTATTTCTTCTTGCAGGGGCCTCGCTCTTTCTTTCGTCTGCAGGAACTGGTTATGCATATTGTCGGCTTCCGTTTTGAGTGCTCTTGACTCTTCAGTTTTTTCAAGCATTTTTCTGTGAGTCTCTTGGCTCTTCTGTGCATTTTCCGTCAATTGTCTGTGTAGAAGTTCGCTTTCAGACTTCATTGTCTTTGCCTCGGTTCGCAGCTGAGTGACTCTTTTCGCAAGTTGGTCAAGTTTCCTGTAGATTGATAGTTGCGTTTCCAATTGCGTCACTTTTTCGACCAATTCCTTATCCTCTTGCAACGTCAAGGAAGTTGTCTGAATAGTCCAGTCAATGCTTTCAACCTCTTTCTGCAAAACCTCATGATTCTTCGAAGGCTTTCTCTTTGCTAGGATTTTGTTCTCTTCCCCGAGCTTCTTTATCTCTTCGAGTTTCTCATGAATTCCAGCCGTCATCTCGTTTCGACGTTGCTTCAGTTTCTTCACTTTGCTGTTCAGCTCGTCTCTTTGACTTCGAAGCTCCAGAACCTCATCTCGCAGGCTTCTCATCCGCCCGTTAAGCTCATCGCGCTTCTCCGCAAATCTCCGTGCTTCACTCTCCAACGTGTTCTCCTGGTCTTTCAATGCCGAAAGCTTCTCGTTCAACTCTGCAACTATCTCATTCTTCTTGCGCTCTGACATTCGTTCACAACTCTTCAGTTTCGAAGTTCAAAGATCGTTTTATAATCTCGACGGCCGTTCCCTCGCCAAGAATCTCATCGGCAAGCTTGCGTTTGCCAGTTCATTCTAGTATTATTCGTGCATCTACAGTTTTTGCCCCTTTTTCGTAAACGATCACGGGGTTCAGGTCCAGCTCTTTGATTTCCATGTGATCAGTAACCAATCTTGAAGTGCTTAGCAGAATCTTGGTTATCGCATCTATGTCCGCTGGAGGCGTGTTTCGGTAGCCTTTCAACAGTGGATAAGCCTTCACTTCGCTTATCATCTCACAAGCATCGTCTTCAGTTATAGGTGCAACCCTGAATGTCACGTCTTTCAGAACCTCGACGAACACTCCGCCTAGCCCAAACATTATTGCAGGACCGAACTGCGGATCCTTGATGGCGCCCACTATTACCTCTGTTGAAGGTGGGGCCATCTCCTGCACCAGCACGCCTACAATTCTGGCTTTCGAATCGTGTTTCTTGACATTCTGCAATATACGGTTGTAACCTTCGCGCACGTCATCCGCGTTTTTCAAGCCGACAATGACGCCACCTATATCCGATTTGTGGATGATGTCTGGCGACACAATCTTCAAGACCGTTGGAAAACCTATTGCATTTGCAAACTTGACAGCTTCCTCTTCGCTCTTTGCCAAATCGAACTTTGTGACCGGTATGCCATATTCGATGCAGACCGCTTTCGCTTCGGTTTCAAGAAGAGACTTTCGTCCCTCTTTAGAAACCTGAGATAATATGCGTGAAGTCTCGTTCAAAATGCGCATCTCCATTCCATGAAGTGAGTATCTATCTGCCGTATCTTGGCTTAAAACGATTTTGCCGTGGCAACTGCCCGAAAAACATCTGAAGGCATTCTACTGCCAGTTTTTATTGGGCAGGGTTGAGCCCCCTCTTTCTTATAGTTCACGTGAGAGTGTACTCGTTGTCACTTGGCACCGTCATGCGTTTTTCTACTGCAGCAGTGCCAAGCGCGCAAAGACCTTGGCGTCGCCGGTGAGGTTCTCTATTTTTGAGTATTCATTTGGCTGATGCGCCACTTCGTCTACGGTGCTCCACACGGCGGCTGGGATGTCAATCTCTCGGAAGAAGGCAGCGCAAGTTCCTCCGCCTATTCCGCCAACTTTTGGTCTTACTTTCAAGCTTTTTCTTATAGCGTCTTTCAGCATGACGACTATTCGGGCGTTGGAATCTGTTGGTTTGGGAGCGATAGCTTTTTGCAAGACTTCGATTTCGATTTTCGCCCCGGTTTTCTTTTCAAAGTCTGCTGCAACATTGTGCATGGTGTTTAATACTTCCTCAGGATTGTAGCGTGGGAGTATTCGACAGTCAAAATGGTTTGTGTCTTCACCTGGAACGATGTTGACGGCGTCGACATTTCTGTCCCTTTTCGTCGGTTCGAATGTGCTTGCCGGGGGGTCGAAGCTCTTGTCCTTTGCAGGATATTTTTTGTGGAGGATTTTATCGAGAGCCAAGGCATACTGCATTCCGATGCGGCTGGCATTGAGGCCCATCTCGGGGCGGCTTGCATGAGTTTGTTTTCCAATCGTGCGCATTTTCAACCACAGGATGCTTTTCTCCGCAATCTCTATGAAACTTCCGTCACCTCTTCCTCCGTCAGGAACAACCACCAAGTCGTCAGCCTTGAAAAGACGCTTCTTTATCAAGTGTTGGATGCCATACACGCTCCCTTGTTCTTCATCTGCAACGAAACAAAGGGCTACCGTTCTTTTCGGCTTGATTTTCAGATTCTTCAGTGCCTTGACCGCGAAGATGGAGGCAACCATCGACTGCAAATTGTCTTCGCTGCCCCGCCCGTACACTCTGGCATCTTTGATCAAGGGCTCAAAAGGTTTGGTTACAGTCCATAGTGAATCTTCTCCAGGCGGAACTATGTCCAAGTGCGTCACTATCCAGAGTTTTTCGGCGGTTTTTTCTCCGTGGTAGTAGGCGATTATGTTGGGTCTCTTCGTGGAAGGAACTCTTTCATCTGTTGCATCGTGTCGTTCTATCTTGTCAAACCCCACGTCATTAAGAACCTGAATTAGTTTTTCAGCCCTCTTTGATTCTCCTTCCCCACCGTTCTCTGGAGCCACTGCCGGTATGCGAATTAGCTCCATTGAAACCCTAGTCATGTCTGTTTTCAATTTCTCTATCTCGGAGAAGACTTTCGAAGACTCCATACTAGTCACCTTGTTTAGTGCAAGTAATGTTCGCCAGTGACCTTTAGCTTTTGCCGTGACGAAACTGGAAACAGAGGAAATATCGAGGTTGGCTGTTAGGCCAGTTCTTTTAAGGCTTTCAGCCGCTTGACTATGTTGGGGTGTGTCGAGAAAACTTCGGCAACTCTATCAGCCGTTGTCAGCTTCTTTGACAAGATTTCTTGAACCAGTTTCTGACTGTCTGCTACTGACATCGTGGGCATTTCGGCAGAGTCAACGTTTGCGCGGTCAGGGTCTGTGATGAACAACGCCTTGAATGCATTCAGGTTCTTTGTTTGCTGTCTCGTCCTACCCATTCTGCCCATGTTTTTGCTTACATTAACTATTTTTGCCAGTCCGGTCGAGAGTTTCTCTGATCCGCCGTCGACGATTGAAGCGCTGTGTCTGTCAGCATAGTATTCGCGTAGCCTGCTGAGATTGAGTATAAACAGGTTCATTATCCATGAAAAAGCCATGAAAACTATGCCTATGACAGCGCCGTTGCCTTGATTCTTTTGATTTCCTCCAAACATGCCAGAAAGCATTAGGGAATAACCTACGAAGTAGGCTACGGCAGGCAACAATGAAACGAACATCATGATCTGCACGTCTCTGTGTCTGAGATGCCCAAGTTCATGTCCAACGACAGCTGCAACTTCACCATCGTCCAGTGTTTTCAAAAGTCCACTCGTAACTGCTATGCGAGTTCCCGCTACTGGTGAACCGTAAGCAAAAGCGTTTGGAAGGGGAATCTGTGCGAGCATCAGCCTCGGCTTGCTTATGTTGCTCTTTCTGCTGAGGTCGTCAACAGCCTCGTGCAGCTTCGGCTCCTCAGTTGCAGACATGGCACGCACATGGTACAATGCATCAATGATGTAAGGTGAGATAAGCCATTGAACAACGTTAAACGCTCCGACCAAGACGCCGAGAATCAAGAACCCAGAATATCCGGAATCGAAGAGTCCGGTCAGGCTCAGAATGACTGTAAAGAACAGTGTTGACAAACCCACTATTAGAACAAGCGTTCCAGCCATGGACAAACGAAGCTTCCATATACTCATCATGATACACCGATCGGTTTTCATGGGCCAATCCACGCTTATATTTGTTACTCTGAATTCTTCACCATTAGGACGAAGCTTCATGTCATTTTCTATTCTTGAATTTCATGATGTCTTCTGGGAGCCGTACGTAAATGCTCAAATCCGCTGTCTATGAGCTGTTCTGCCGCTTCCTGCTGGTCGCTGTTGCTGGAGGACAGTCGCTGCTTTCGGAGTCTTCAAGTAGTGCGTAGGTCTATGCGATCTGAATGGTTTCTGTGTCCTATGATATTCATTAGGCGCGAGATTCGTTTCGCCTTTCGGTATTCAGTGGTTCCTGTCTAATTAATGTTCGAAAAGCAGCTAGTAATCTAGGATTCTAAGGCTTCAAAATCTGCTTCTGTGCCGCTCCCACGTACCACACGAAAACCTCGTGTTGCCGAAACTAAGAGAAAGTAAAAGGAACGATGTCTGCTTCGATTGGGGCCGCTGGTCTAGCCGCCAAGAGTTTGCCATCCTTGTGTCGTTTGTGATGGGATTACGAAATCGATTGAAAGCGGTATGCCTATATCTGTTTTGATTTCAATGTGTACGGGTTCGTTTTCGATAGGTTCATCTGGGGCTGCGAAGTGGAGAATCAGGTACCCTTTTTCGTTGGAATCAAGGGCGTTGTCGCGGTTACTGTTGCCCACGAAAAGCATTGCACCCGTACTGTTTCCGACGCGTGATACGAGAGTGTCAAGCTGCGTATTCTGCGGATTCAAGGTGTTGTTTATTCCCATGTAGATGTCGGCGTACGCTGTGCGGTTTCCCACTTGCAAGCCTATCTCGGTGAGGTTTTGAGACATTGGAACGTATCTGACGCCTAAGGTTTCCAACGGTATCATCATCGCATCTATGTTGGACGCATCTGCATTGTCTCCTCTAATAAGAGTGTCTCCATCTACGAGCAGTGGCGTGCTTGACCCTGAAACACCTTGTTGAATAGTCTGTTTGCCCTGTTGTGTTGCAAACAAGCCAACGTCAACTACTAACAAGGCGAGCGCTACGGCGACAATGACGAAGGATATCAAAACTAGGGCTGCTTCAACGCTTATCATACCTCGCTTGTCCCTGCGAAACTTGCTCTGATTCATGCGGTCACATCCAGCCAGCGTCTGGGCCAAGGCTTGCAAACGGAAGAGTGTGATATGTGGCCTGTTGGCTGTAAAGCATGCATCGTGTATATTACGAAGTAATAAACCTACTGAGGGAACAGAACAACACACATACACAACTGCAAAGCCGGCCTCATTTTCTTGAAAAATGCCAACATCACGAGCCTTGAATGTGCTCGTCAGAAAGAACAAGAAAACCTGCGACCTGGCGACCCGTGCGTTAGGGACGGAAATGTTCGCTAGCTGCTAACATAATCTTAAATCGTTTGCAGTTTTAACATGTCCCCATGGTAACGCTTGTCGATGATGTGGGAAGTTTTCCATTGCGGACGTATGCCGACAGTAGACTGTTTGAAGAGGCCTATCGCGCTGCGAGAAAAGCGATAATCGAAGGAAAGCGCCTTGAGAAGGACGAATTCCTGTTGAACAATTTCAGTAGAATAGTGATAGGCTCTTTCATGAAGAAGGTTGAGGCTGGGCTCGACATCGTTAACTACCCCCAGCATTATGACATGGGCAGACAGGTGGCGGACACTCTTAGAGAATCGATGAATGAAGGCACATACCTGATCAGTCAAGAACGCGCTGTGTTGCCAGAGGTATGTGTGATCAACGATGAGGCTAAGAGACTCTGCGAAGAGACTGGGGAGAAGGTGAGGCTCAGGGTGTGCATCATAGGACCGATTGAACTATACCTGAAAGAAATAGGGTCTACGGTCCACAATGACATCCTTCAGGCGTTCGCAGAAAACGTTAGGCGGTTTGCGAAAAACTCGATTCTCAACTCAAAGTACGTTCAGACCGTCGCCGTTTCATTGGATGAGCCGAGTTTTGGCTTTCAAGACATCCTCGCAGATAGAGAAACTATCCTGAACACTTTGGAGACAGCCTTCAGCTTTAGTGGAGCAACAAGACAGATTCATCTTCATTCGCCGTCCGGAATCACCGATTTGCTGAGTGTCAGGAGCATCGATGTCTTATCGATTGAGTATGCTGCATCGCCGAAGAACATTGACAGCGTGTCCAAAGGCATGCTTGACCAAGCAGACAAGCAGGTACGCGTAGGCGTGTCAAGGACGGACATAAATTCAATCGTGGCAGAGCTTTACGACAAGGGAATTACGAAGCCTAATGCGGAGCAGATGGTTGAAGACGAGAGAATCATTGGAAAAAGGTTTGAAACCGCCTGGGCCAAGTATGGAGACAGGATGACATTCACGGGACCTGACTGCGGCCTGGGAGGATGGCCCACACAGGAGGCAGCCCAGCTTCTCTTAACCAGAACTGTAAAGGCAGTGAAAGCGGCGAGAGAAAGGCTAAAAGCCTGAACACAGTCGAAGGGCGCTGGCTTGTCCCTAAATCGAGTGTTGAATCATCCTAGGCGCGCGCGTGAGAGAGTGTGGGGCTTGCTTTAGAAGAAGTGCGTGAAAGTCGCTCCCCTTTTTCACTTGTAATGTCAGATGTAATGTGTACTGTTACAAACCATGGAGAAAATCAGGCCGGACTACCGTTCAGAGTGGACTCGGCCCGTTTATTTGTAATGTCCGATGTAATTTTCAATGTATGAGTCAGGGATTGTAGGCAGGGTTGACTTTGCTGTTCAGCTGTAACGTCACATGTAATGCTGCACCATAATGTTTCTTCGTAGAATTGCTATGTTATGTTGTTTGGCCGATTCTTTTTTCTTACGCGCAACCGATGTGATGTTGCGGTCTGCATGACGAGCATTGAAGAGGCGTACAGCCTTGCAGGCGGATGCTCAAGTCTGCGAAGCTTAGCGTGATCTTGCCCGGTAGCCTAGGCGGTGGGAAAACGAATGGCCTGCGCTATTTCAGGAATAGAACGAGTATCCTTGGTTCTTTGGGCAATTTGCCTTCTTCGACGCTCAGGAAAGGCTCCTTTATCCGCTCTATGCTGCTTTTCCCTTCCAAGAAATCATCAACTCTCTTCAACTGGCCAAACATGGAGGCAAGCTCGGGCATCCTGTAATGCATGGGGATTATGATCTTTGGCTTCAACTGTTCGCAAACTCTCGTGGCAGTTTCGGGCCCTATGGTGAAGTATCCTCCGACAGGTACAAACAATACATCGACCTTTCCTATCTCCTCGACTGCTGCGGAGGAAAGCTCATGGCCCAGGTCTCCGAGGTGGCAGAACTGCACTCCGTCCAAGCTAAAGCTGTAGATGCTGTTAGTCCCTCGTTTAGAACCCGTCGCGTCATCATGAAAGGAAGCCACACCCTTAACGGATACCCCTTTCACTCTTTTAGAGCCTACAAAACTTTCCAAGGTCTCTCCTTGTTTTGCCAAGACGGGTTTGATGTTGTTGTGATCTTGGTGGCTGTGGGAACAGAGCACGATTTCAGCCGCTGCTTTGGGCTCTGGAATACCAATTCCTTTGAAGGGATCAATCACTATTGTGACGCTTTTTCCCTCTAGTTCGAAACATGAGTGCCCATGCCATATGACTCTAACCAAATTGAACTCATCTCTTTTCCAAGGGTTTTGTGACAGCGATGTTCGTATTAGAATCGAGATAATGACATTTATGACTTTCGTGTCGGCAAGATCACCAGCAAAAGGAAAAACCCCGAAGAATCGGTCGACTCTTCCATAACTAACATAAGTGGCCGCTAAAATCAAGTAGACGAGCAAGTGGTGTAATTGATTGGCGATTTCAGTTTTCAGCGCTTGCGAATAGTCGATGAGATAGAGGAACATCTTGAGCTGATGCGCAGGGTCTTTGGGGAAAAGAGTCGAGTTGATTTGATGGTGAAAAAATGGATTGACCACAATCCGCGCATGACTCTTGAAGATTTCTTTGTCGCCAAACATCGTGGCAGGATAGTTGCGGCTCTGTGTCTCATTCCTTCAGAGTGGAGTATTGGCGGAATCCTGTTTAGGGTCGCTGAATTAGGTTGCGTCGCGACCCTTCCTGAATACAGGCATCAGGGGCTCCAACGGAAACTGATGGCACAATATCACAAACGGGTTCTGGAGCAGGGATACGATCTGTCCGCCATCGAAGGCATCCCGTACTTCTACCGACAATTTGGATATGAATATGCTATACCGTTGGATGAGCAGACAAGAATCAGGCTTGAGGAGATTCCTGATTACGAGCCTGTTTGCACGATTCGACCTTTCACCAATCATGACGTCTCGAAAGCCATGGAACTGCTTGCACGATCCCAACTCAAGTTCTACGTACATAGCGTTCGGGACAAAGAAATCTGGAAGATGCAACAAGAAACGCGCATGGTTGCCGAGTACGAGTTTGAGGACTATTCTGTTGAACAAGAAGGTCAGATGACCACGTATTTCAGAACAAGCCAGAATCCTGAAAACAAAGAACTACTCTTGAGAGAAATCACAGATGTCAGAGTCTGCAGCGCGGTCCATACTAGGGTTTCTCAAAGAAATAGGATTGCATAGCGGGCTTGAGAACCTTGTGTGTACAATCAGTCATCATGAACCCTTCGCTGAGTTTTTGGCTGCAACTGGACATGCAGGACAGCCTCAACCGTACGCCTGGCAAATACGTATTACCGACAACCTGAACATGTTTCGCAAAATAAAAACCCTGCTTGAAAAACGTCTTGAATCATCCAGGTACAATCGATTGACTGAGAAGATTAATCTCAGCTTCTATCGATACACTGTCCAGTTGACAATCGAAAACGGTGCCATCACTGATATTCAGCGTCTTGAAGACAGTGAAGACAGAGCTGTAAGGTTCAACCCGACCGTGTTCATTCAGCTTCTGCTTGGTTATCGAAGTCGAGAGGAGCTTGAGCTGACTTACCCTGATTTCATCGTTCGATCCAGTCACAGGCATTTGATTGATGTTCTTTTTCCTAAGCTGCCATCTTACATACACCCTGTCTGCTAGCCATGAAATCCAGGGCTCAGCTGCGGCCAAGTTCAAGGCGCGGGTTGTCCTATTTTGGAGTTTTTTTCTGCAAATCCCCTGTCTTATTGCGACATTCGCATTCGGTCAAAGCAGGAACTTGCTTAGCAGCAAAAAGATGGAGATTATGCTGTAGGTCTGTGTGATCATCATTATCCACTGAGGGTTGTGTGCAGACAATTGCACGATCTTTTCCTCGGCACTATTGCTTTTTGAGACCATGTATTCCTCGGAAAGCGAATAGAGCTTTCTGAACTCCCCCAACACGACAAACGCGGCAACTGGTACAGCAACCAGTAGAACAGCCAGGAACAAGTGATGAGCGTAGATGAACTGCAGAAGAAATGCAATCGTGGTGAGCGCTGCTCCTGTGGTCAGGAGTACGATTGCGGTTAGGGAGGCTTTGACGAGTCCTACGTGGACTGTCAGTGTTTCGATGCCCATTGCTTTGTCTCCGAAGTAGTCTCGGATTTCAGTCGGTATTATCACGCCATACACTGTTAGAGCTAGCCCTGTCAGCGATATGAGGAAGAAGAGGTTCATTTCGGTTGTGAAAGTGTAATAAGCGAACAGCACTGGGAATAAGGCGAGTACGAGAACTAACGAGATGGGAGCAAGCCAACTTCTGGATTTTAGTCTCATTGGTGGAAGGGAATAGGCACAGCCTAGGCTGATTCCGATTACCCACAGAAGTAACAAAATGGGTTTCTGTTGAATCAACATGAATAGGAAGACCAGAATCAGTGTGAGAGCAAACTCTGCGACTAGCACCTTTTTCAGCCGGTTTGCTCCAAAAGAATTCATTGCCTCGACGAGATGTTTCTTGCGGTTATCCTTCGAATCTAATTCGCGGTCGGAGAGGGTGTTAGCTTGCGCGCCGATTGCAGAACTCAGATTGATTATGGCAAAAGACAAGACTATCAACACCGCCAATTCACCGATACCTGTGGACCGCGTTGCTCCCCAAGCAAGTCCCATGATAAGCGATCCCAAATTCGGGAGCAAAAACTCTGCTCTGGAAACAGTACCCAGCAATCTTATGGTTTCGAACATGACATTGTCGAGAGAGCAATATGGTCGACACAAATAAAAAGCACGCGCCAAGCGCAAACAGAGTCACGCACGCACATACACGCATTATTGAGTGTTCCAAACTGTCTTGACGCTCAGAACAGGGAAAAAATTCAACTCTTCGCGAGGCCTTCTTCGGGAAAAAAGGTTCTGGCGGGCCCGACGGGACCCATACCTAAAAGGGTGCGAGTCCAATTCCTCATACGCGCCAACTGACGGCTTGACAAAGCAAACTAGCTCGCGCTCACTCACTTCAAAACCTCCAGTTTGTCTTCTGTTGCTGTGCAGATCTAAGATTAGCTGTGTTTTGGAAGGATGGCTGGTTATTTCGTTTTCTCCAGGAGAAGGGAATGGGCGCGGGCCTTTTTCATTCTTCCTTTTGCGCCACGATTTATCTCTTGGGGCCGCGCCTTCAGATATTATTTATCACTTTTTCGCTTGCTGCGCTGCCTGCAGGGTGACGCTAAGTCGGCGGAAGATTCGCCACGTTGACCAAACTGGACCATGTTAAGGCATCGTTTACCATTGTTGCGCTAGCTAGTTGACCTGTATTCTGGACGTAAAACTCCGGGGGTATGGTTACAACTGCAATGTAGGGCGTTGCTTGATGTGGAACCCACGTGTAGTTTGCGCCGTTTCCGGAATCTTCGCAAACCTGGTGGAAGACGTCTTTGAGACACTCGTAAACCGCTCCCGCGGAACGACTGCCATTAATAAGTAGCTGAAAACCGGTGGCGTTTGGCGGGATCGAAAAGCAGCCCGTCCAGTTCAGCCAAGTCGCCTGAGTGGTTCCGTTGCTGAGGCTGAAAACAGCTTGTATATTGCTGTAGTCGCCAGGACTCGTGTAGTTGACGGTGAGATCGTAGTTCTCCGCCAAACTGACAAGGGTGCTTAACCAGTCGTACTTTTCTGGTCTGGCAAGGTTAATGTCAGCCAACCAATCATAATTCGGGTCTCCAAGCGGTTTGTTGTAGCTGTTTGCGAGCCTGGCGAGATCCGTGGCGCTGACCACTCCGTCATGATCGACGTCGCATGAAGGTGAGGTTGCCGTCGTCGTCGCCAAATCATACAGGCTTGTCACCTGAATCACCTGTGCGTCCGGAGGCACTGAGCCAAACCCTGAAGAATTCGTGCATCTGCGCGCCGCTCCATCCGTGGGCTCGCCCATCAAGACCGAGTAGTTAGTCAAGAGACTTGATCCGTCCAGAGAGGAATACATGCTGACGGGATTTGTCACGTTGGCATAAGCCTGCGCACTCTTCATATCTTTTCCGTTTATGCTGCAGCTAAACTGAACTGTGTTTCCACTGGTGTCCGGAGGTGAACCGATGGCTACGATAGTCATGCTCAGATGCTGCTCATCGCTTCCCTGATAGACCAAACCGGTTTCGTTGACGACAGCCATTACATCAATGACGAATCGTGGGGTTGAAGATCTCAGCTGCACTTCGAAAAGAACAGTACCGCTTCCATCAGTAGTGGTGTTGGAAACTGGACTCCTGTTGAGGAAAAGCGTCACTGGGATACCCTCAACAGGCTCGTTTGCTAGGTAGGTTTCATTATCATACTGGATTTCAAGCCCTGACTCGGTGGTGGTGAACCAGTCTGTGACATATGGCTCGTAGAGTCTGGGTCTTCCGAAGCCAACATGGGTGTACAGGGTGTCGCCGAAAGCAGCATCCGGAAACCAAATCACAACATCAGATGGGCAAGGCTGAACTGCCAGAGTAACGTTTGCCCAAGCAATTATGCTGCCGCCTTCGTTTACGGCGCCGATGAGCACATGAGAACCTGTCACGTTCAGGAGCGTGACAAGTTTTGCTTCGTAAACGAGGCTTGGGCTCTGCGATACCAAAAGAAGGCTGGTCGAGCCCAGAAAACCGTTGCTGTCCATCGTGTCACAGTAAAAAACGAAGTTGCAAAGATCCAAGTCCAGAAGACTGTACGACGTGTAAGTGGCACTCACGTTCAAGGGCATGCTTGCATAAGGCGTGGAGTTGCTCACCTGCAAGTGAATGTTCCGAATGTTTTCCAGGGGTGAAGGAAGCGTTTCCGTTGATGACGCCAGCTGAACGATGGCGGTTGCCGTGGACCGGCTGAAGTTGTCGGAGCTCATATGGCAAGCCTGGACGGCGAACTGCTTGTCAAACGGATCGTTTAAGGCCAGACTGATGTTGGCGAGCCCATTGTTGTCGGAGATGGCAGAGCTGAGGGGGAGCCAACCATCAGTGATGTCGCCGCTCACGAACTGCATGGAGAAGTTTATGCTTTCACCAGCAATTGGATTGCCCAGCGTGTCTGTCAGATTGGAAGTTGCCTTCAGGTTGTCCGTGATGTTGTCGTAAATTGCATTCAAGTCCAGAAGCGTAACTCGCAGGTTGCTTGTGTCGAATACTTGCGAAACAGAGTCATTGAAATAAACTCCCTGCGCAGGCACTATCTGCACCATCATCAGATAACACGAAAGAGACATTATCAGAACAAGCGCAAAACCGACCAGTTTTCTCTGAGAGGAACCGTTTATTCGCCAACGTTTGTTCGTATAACTCGCCTTGCCCTCCGGGTTATCTTGGTCTCCTGCACTTTCAAAACTCTAATCCACAGGGCAACCTTTAAGACTATCGTTGAAAGACCCAACATACCAAAATACAATCTAGCAGACCCTTCCTTGTAACTAATTAGCTAACAACGTGAGCTTGCAGACGGAATCGCGCCGGTAGGAAGAAAACTTTGGAAAAATCACCTTCTTTCTTCAGTATCGCGCGCTTGCCATATTCGTTTGCAAAACATCATCCTTTTTTCGCTCCAAGAATAGTGAACATGACACCACTGGAAAGAATCAGACGACAGAAACAGAGAGAGAACCTTCAAAGACAGTTGAGGCTGATGGATTCAAAACCAAGCTTATTGGAGCAACAGGTAGAAATACCGAAAAAACGAAATTGGCTCCAAAAACTTCTAAGAAGGTGAAATAATGCCTAGAAAAATAAACATGAAGCAGAGAAGCATGATTCAATATTATGTTAGAAGAGGCTACAGCGCGAACAAGGTTCAGAAACAATTATCCAAACAGCATTTAGGATTAAGAAGAAAAGTGCTTCTGAGACAGATACGTGAGTTTAAACGAAAGCCTTCAAAACCTCATGTCGAAAAATATTATCCTAGAGCGCGTATGCAGAGACGTATAAAGAGAGGTATTCCAAGCGGTGAATTCATCCAGAAACAGATTGCGCGCGCGCTTCGACGTGAACTGGTCCGACAGTTCTCAACTGCATTTTCAGCGCTGCAAACAAGCTTTCCAGATTCTTCTTGTTTTGTCCATTATCAAACATCTGAAGGGGCCAGATACATTCGGACATGGCCTCAACGAGACTCCCTCCACGCTCATTGCCACTGACCTTAATAACAACGATTTCCCCCCAAGACGAAAACGATAAGCCCCGCCTGCCCCATATCTCAATCACCCGCTGTCCGTCGCCACCCACATTCTCTCTAACAAACGAAATGCCTAGAAGAGCCAGAGCGTTTTTTGCTGCATCCGAAGCTTTCTCAAAGTCTTCTCAAAGGTGATTTGCCCCGTCGCCCTCTTGGTCAATGCGTCACCAAGATAGGATTAGCGAGAAACCTATTTGTGTCTTCCCAAATGCCAAATCTCTAGTTCCCGATTGGTTGCGTGTACGCGCCAAACCTTATTTCCGAAGACAATAATAATTATTAATTAAGAATTGTGTCTGTATGTGTGTAATTGTAACTGTATGTATTGCGTAATGGGGGGAGAGAGAGAGAAGGTTATGTATAATTAGTAGAAGGTTGGGTTTGGGGGGTAAAGTTTTGTCCAACCAACCAATTTCACGCTTGCGGTCACCAACTTAACTCTGTGACCACTCAATCCTTCTCCTGCTCCTACACATTCACCCTCCTATATACCCTCACACGCACTCGCACTCTCGGACACTCGGTCTCTCTTACCCTCACTCTCGAGCACACTACCTACCACACACACAGTAAGAGGGGGACGAGACACACATGGAGTGGGGGAGTGGAAACACACATGGACAAGGACGGGTGTAGGAGTAAAGGACGGGCTAACTAACTCCGATTTGAAAAAATAGCGCGTGCGGAGACTGTTCCGCGGTCAACCACAATAGAACATACCCTCACAAGAGCTATCTATCTGGGGTGCAACACTAGGGTTGAGGAAAGCAGAATGAAAAAGACGTTGACAGCCATAATCATAGGCGTTTTGTGCTTGTCAACCTTCTCAAGGTTTTTGCCAGTGCAAAACGTGGTTGGGTCTTCTCCTAGGAACAACATTGGCGTACTTTCTACGGGTGGGACTGTCCTTTTTCATTATGATGCGAACGCATTTACTGCGTATGGGCTTTTGGGACTGATGCAATTTGATGATCCAGCTGTCAATCCACCAAGGGTAAACCCTGGTCCGTATCCATACGAGTTTTCATTAAACGAATCCTTACACGTTTTTCTGCATATTCGACATTTTCTTTGGTCAAGTGCTGATCAGCCGAGCAATTTGACTATATTTGTTGACGGACAATCCGCCCTTGAAGCATCTAATCGGCCATACGGTTGGTATCCAGGCGGTGATGGCACACAATCAATCGATCTTGGTGTCTTATCGTCCGGGCCTCATTACATTACGATGAAAGTGACCCCTGACGCGGGTTTTTACTGCATAAATTGGTGGGAAATAATCAGCGGCTACTTTTCTGTTTCCATTAATCCAACGGGCGGTACGATAGAGGTCGGGAAGCCTGAAGTCTTTTCCTCAAACGTCATAGGCGGAGATGCACCATACACTTATCAGTGGTGTCTTAATAATGTCCCAGTCTCTGGAGCCACAAACTCGACTTGGACGTTTACGCCATCGAATGCGGGCTCCTACACGGTCAATGTGGAAATCAACGATTCTACAGGCGCCTTAACATCATCCTCTGTTATCCCCTTGACGGTTGGCACGCGGATAATCATCGTTCCAGATGATTATCCCACGATTCAGGCTGCAATAAATGTCGCAGGGATAATGGATACTGTCTGCGTTAAAGATGGTGTATATCCTGAGTGCCTCACATTGAACAGGTCGGTATCGCTTGTCGGCGAAAACGTGCAGAACACGGTTGTATGCGGGGATGACCAAGCCTTGGTTGGAATATATGTGACGTCCGGCGGCAACATTGCAATTGGAGACTTCACAGTAACTTGCTTCTTCTATGGAGTGGAGCTCGTGGACTCGTTCAACAATTCGCTCTCACAGAACTGCATTGAAGGTAACGATGTAGGTCTAAGGATAATCAATTCAACAGGCAGCGAGCTCAGAAACAATTCAATGTATGGAAATTCTTTTTTCAATTTTGGAGTGTCGCCAGGAACGTCCACCAGCAATTTGGGGTCGCAAATTTTCTACGGTTTGTCCCTCGCGAGTTTAACCCAAGACATTGACACATCTAACACTGTGAACGGCAAGCCAATATACTATTGGACAGCCAAACACAACATTAGCGTGCCCAATGACGCAGGTTACGTGACCTTACTAAACTGCTCAAACGTGACCGTGAGCAATCTAACCCTGAATGACAATGAATACGGAGTGTTCATTGCCAACTCTGATAATTGCACACTCACCAATGACACGATAACAGCATACCGCAAGACAGATTTTGGAGACGGCGTGTGCCTGCTCGATTCAGACAATACAACTGTGTCGGACTCGTACATATCGCACACCGAGGCCGTGTTTGTTGAATCGTCCAACTCCACCCTCATTGCCAACAATGTGCTGCCTTCCCACGTCAACCTTGACCACGCCGAAAATGTCACAATCATAGGGAATCACATGTCCGACGATGCTGAAGCCTTGTTTAGCCCCGGATTAATTACCCTCTATTATTCTCCGAACGTGGAAATTAAGAACAATCAATTTAGGGGTGCAGCCAATGATGGGCTGTATTTTGGCGACGGAAGCCCAAACGGCGTCGTTGAAGGCAATAGTATCATCGACGGAGCCCCATTCATAGACACGGGCAGCGGATATTTAGTGTTTCGAAACAACACGATCGACGCACGTGCAAGTGACAGTTCCTCGGGATTCGGAATAACAGCAGGAGACGGAGATATTGTGGACAACAACACAATAGTCGGGACAGGAACTGCCATAATGACTTCCCACACACTCGTTGCCAACAACAACATCTCTGATAATGAGGAAGGTATAGCACTGAACAACAACGCTATCATCAGAGATAACCTCATCGAGAACAACACGGTCGGACTCGATTTTTTCGCTGGATCTTCGGGCAACTTAATAGTCCATAACAATCTCATCGCCAATCAAATTCAAGTTAACATAAGGCATTATCCAGGAGAAACAGCGTGTAATGTTTTGGACAAAGGATATCCTGATGGAGGCAATTTCTGGAGCGACTACAACGGAACAGATGCATACCAAGGCCCGTATCAGAACCTAACTGGAAGCGACAACATAGGAGATACGCCCTACATCATTGATGCAAACAACACAGACCATTATCCACTTATGACACAATACGTGGCAGTCCATGACGTTGCTGTCACTAATTCTACGTCTTCCAAAACTGTCGTCGGTCAAGGCTGCGACGTAAATATAACAGTAACCGTCCTAAACCATGGGGACTTCACTGAAACCTTCAACCTTACAGCCTATGCCAACACAACTGCTACCGCGTCACAGAACGTCACTTTATCAAGCGGAAACTCGATAAACATCACCCTCGCTTGGAACACCACCAGCTTCGCTTATGGCAACTACGCTCTAAGCGCTTATGCGTGGCCTGTTCTAGGCGAAACGGACACAGCGGACAACAACTTCACAGGCGGCTTGATGACTGTTACTATTCCAGGCAACATTAATGGCGACTTCAAAGTCAACTCAACAGACTTGACTCTACTGCAAAACGCCTACGGTTCCAAACCTGGCGATAAGAAGTGGAATCTAAACGCGGACATAAACGGGAACAATATTGTAGACTTGTCAGATCTAGTCTTAATGGCCATTCACTATGGGCAACACTACCCGTAAGTCGTACTATCATCAGAGAAACCTTGTCAGCAAGACCAATGTTAGCACTGCAGAATCAATGGCAAATTCAAGACCATCAACCAAGCCTGAGTACCACATGATATCGAAACCGAACCACCATCCGAAGAGATAAAATGTTCCCCAGTACCGAGTGGCATGAACAAAAGCGAAGATAGTGAGAAGATTCAGCACATCATAAAGGATGAGCCACTGGCCACCAAGAATGCCCGCATCCACAAATCCTTTCAAGAAATAGTATAGTATCGTGCCGTTAAGTACTCCGATGATCGCCGTAACGAAACCATTTAGTGCGTTAGGCATGATCTCTTGTTTCCTTTGTCACGTGCTCTAGGTCTGCGAGCTCTTTTCTCAATTCATCCAGTTTTTTCTTTCCAAGCATCTTCTTCGTCACAACAAAGTTAGTTTCGTTACTAAGTCCAAAAACTCTTTTGAAACCGCTGGACTGGATAAAACGCTCTTTTTCTTTTTCCATTTCTTCTTGTATCCTAGGTATGTCATCTAGTCGTTTCTTGATTTTTTGTCTTGAACGAATAGTCTTTTGCATTCGCTTCCTTTCCTAGGATGTGAACAGACAAAAACTCCACGTCTTCCTTCGTCTTCGGTTTTGGCATAGACTGTCCAATAGATCTCCTTTATGACACCAGTGGGGCTCACCTCGCCAATCTCAGCCATGGCATCGCTTCCCAATTCCCACCCGTGCCTAGTGGCTGGACGGATATCGCGATCGTTAACAATTTCCTTACCGACCTGGGAGTTAAGGAAGCTTTTGAATTGTTTGACATCTGGGTAAACACTGAAGTAGACGACCCTAGACACGTATCCGCCGGGGCAGACATATGCTCCGATGACATTATCCGAGTCGGATCGAAGATCTACGAAGGAGGAAGAGCTATCGCAGTGCCTGTGACATTGTCCATCGAACGTTAGGTATGCCTCTACAAACTCCTTCAACGACTTACGATGGGATAATGAGTGAGGATACGAGATAGCCGGTTGTTCGTGTACGAGACTTTGATAGTAACTACTCGAAAACAGCGCCTTCCAAGAACCTTCTGTCACCGAAACTGCCTCTGAAAAACCAGTTAATACGTGATTAACTCTCCCATCCATGTGTTCAACAAAAACTTGAGGGATAAGATAATCCTCCGACCAATCACCATGTTCTTCGACGAGCCTGTCAGCTGCCTCAAGTTGCGCAGGAATCTCTATGTCAAGAGTAAGAAGAGGAACCCCAAGGTCTTCGGACATTTTGTTAGCATTACGCAGAGAAAACGGTACACAGTGTGGACAATAATTCGCAAAAACGATAATAACTCGCTTAATCAATCCCTTGCTCCTCTCCCAATTCGGCAATGACGCTCTTGGTCGCAGACACAATTAAAGACTTTGCAGTGAGCAGACAGATCTACCTATTTTCTTTACACTTGAGCGGGCGCGTTTCCAGCCTCTAGGGTTCCGTACCCAATGGGGGTCGAGTCTAATGGCGGGCCCGACGGGAATTGAACCCGCGACCTTCCCGAGACAACAGTCAAACTGTGTCTTTACGGATGTCTCTGTAGGCAGAGAGCTGCTTAAGAGTCTCGACCCAGTTTTCTTGCTTCTGGTCCGCCGCTCTAGCCTGACTGAGCCACGGGCCCACGCATTATTGTCATCTGGATTCGCTTTTATAAGTTTAGCCTATCGATGAAAAGGAAACGGTTGTCTCTCAAGCTTCACTGAGGTGAGCGATTCAAGTGGAGTGTCTAATTCCTGGGCTGGAACGTGTATGACTAGCCACCGCGCGCTGAGGGCTTGTTCGCAGATTTGAGATGGTGAGGAGGTCTCGGTTCCTTCGATACTTGTCCTAAGATTGTGTTTCAACCCTCTTTCTAGTTTTCGCACGTGTTATTTGTTAGTCGTAGCGTTTCAGGTGAATCATTTTTCTGTAGCTTTTCAGGTCTGCGGCCACTCGCTTCAGAAGATACAGTTCTTCCATCGTCTTCTGGAAGTCGGCGAATTCTTCATGGAACTGCTTTAGGGTTGCGTTGTTTTCTTTCATCGCTTTCATCTTGGGGAAAATTCGTGGACGAGATGGAGGGTTTTCATCGTTTGTCGGTTACCAGCATGGCCATTTTCCGTTATTGAGGAGAAAGGAGAAGGCTTCGAAAAACGGAAAAAAGATGTTCTTGGCCAAATGTGGTTCACCTTCAACCTCTTGCCCCTTCATGTCGTCGTAAGACTTAAGATACTAATCGCTTATAAAAAGGTTACTGCATCACAATCAAGTACAAACGGTCTGGACAACGTTAGCTGAACGTTAGCCTATGGCCAGGACGCCTTCCAGTGCTTTTTTCTCCGGAACGCTCAACTGGTTGGAGAGCCATGATTTCAACAGCAGGTTGTATTTTGGCAGTTCTCCGCTATAGGTCATGATTTGATTGTCTTTCACCGCATCCACTTGGAAGGTTTTGTCATCTTCCCTGTACATGAAAGACAGTGTCTGAGCCTCCGCGGCCATTGCTTGGAAATCTTCCCATTGTTTGCATCGAAGGATAACAGGGGGCCCATGCGCTTCTCTGACCTGCACATCTTCACGTTTCTGAGGGGCAGGCATAGTCTGCGGTAATGATGTCGACGGCGTCTCATGCGGAGCTGAAAGGTAAGTTATGAGGTTTGTAATCTCACTCTGAAGCGTACTCAGTCGTTCCTCAACTCTTTCCACCTTGGCGTTCAATTCCCCAGAATCGCCCATCTTCTCAGTCACGCTCCCAAGCTCGTTTATTAGACGATCGAGGTCCTTTTCGTGTTCCTTCAGGACACTCACTATGAAATCAAGTGCTTCCAATGCCTCGTCTTTTGATGGAATCTTCTTGGACATCACTGTCTCTCCCATCTTCTTAGGCTATTAAATATCCTGCTTGATAAATAAACGTAGCGAATCCTCAAAACATATCCATGTGAAGAGCTATTCGTACTTATTGACAATATGGTATGACCTTTTACAATCAAATGCAATGCGCGATGTTCCATTCATATCATGTTGTTTCTACTTCCATTTTTCGAATAGTTTTTTGCCTTCCATATCAGTGACATACTTGAACCTTAATTTTAGCAGTTTACATACATCCTCAAGGTTTCCAAGTTTCTTAGACCAGGCAAAATACCGACCCATGCTTCCTTCATCATTTTCTATGGGTCTTCCTTGCAAGCCTCTATCATTTCGAGATGGTAATTCTTTGCGTGAAGCGCACGCTCTTTTGAGCGCCTGTTCTGTGGATTTTTAGATTGCGGAAGCGGTGTGAACGAAACTCTGAGAACAAAGAAACAGCCGAGCGAACGCGCAATAACCATGAGCAGAGGATGCGTCCCCGAGTAATGTTACGATTTGTTCGCCACAGCACAAAACCATGGTCTATTTGCATTATTCGACTAATGTATAACCAAAAGTTTATCTTCGCTATGGAGAATCACTTGGCAGGTGGACGAAATGGTTAGGGGCTTTTGCGGCAAGTGTGGAAAAGAAATAGGAGGCTTCATGAAACCTGCAGCATGGCAATGTCCATCTTGCAAGAAAGTTTACTGCGAAGCCTGCTGCCCAAAGGTGGGGTTGGTATTCAAGAAGCCTGCCTGCCCAAACTGCGGAGTCGAGTGTAAGCGTTAGCGAGGATTCTCATGTGCCCAACCTTGAACATGATGAACAAACTATATTTGTTGAAACTTGCAGACACAAAGATGTTTTTGGGAACCTGTTCTTGACGAGTAAACGTCTCATCTTTGAACATGAAAGCGGCATATTCACCAAGAGAGTTTACGTAACGCTTGATCTGCCGCTCGAAGGGGTTTCCAGTGTATCCGTAGAGGGAATGTTGGGAAAGAAACTCGTGGTCTATGCAAAGAAAGGTTTCGTAAGCGATTTCCCTGTGAGGCTTGATTTCTCCGTTAAGGAACCCGCCCTGTGGCAGGGCAGAATAACAGCTGCCGCATCGGCCAAGATACCGAGCATTGAGGCAGAGAAGAGAAGAGAACGAGTTCAGATAGTCTTGGATTTTAGTGCGTTGAAGGAGTACATGGCAAAAGGCGGTTTGGTGCTTCAAACAATGAAATGCCCTGAATGCGGTGCGCCCATAAAGATGCCCGATTCAGGAAACCAAACAAAATGTGAGCATTGTGGAAATACCGTTCTGGCACAGGACATCTTTGACAAAATAAAAAGTCTGATATGAGCAAATACCAAAGTGAACATTTTTTTCTCCTTCACGCTAGAATGTTGTGGAACGAGCGCGTGGCATAGCGAGCAAACCAGTTTCCATCAATTTTACTCGAACTGACGCTGAGTCGATTTGTGGGGAGAGTACACGCTATTCATTTAAATTCTCATCGAAAAGATAACCCACCAAATCGGGCGCGCCAATTCAAAACAGGGAAACAAGCTCGCTTTTTTGCTGAAACTTCTTTCGGAAGAAGTGTTCAATGGACCGGGCGGGATTTGGACCCACGACTTCCGCATTGCGAATGCGGCGTTCATACCAGACTGAACTACCGGCCCGACTTTCTTTCGGAAAAGAACGTCGATTAAGAAACGATATAGAGCTTTCGGTTTGTTCTAGTGGGGGAAGATAGTCGAGGATGGAAGCGAGGGCTTGTTCGCATATTCGGCTTATGTTGAGGTTTCGGTTTCTTGCTTCAGCTGAGATGTGGGGCGATATTGTGATTCCAACCGTTCTTCGCGCTTGTTTTCTCTGTGAAATGGCTCGAGTGAAATTGAATGATTTACTCGAGTGGTTTTCGTGTGGGCCTATCTGATTCTCATTCATGGCTTGTCACCTTTTTCTGAAAGAATGTGGCGAGATATTGGCGACATGCTCAGAAGCCTGTAGTTGTTCTTGTCGTTGAGATCTACTAGGAAACTCGCCAAGCTATCGATACTGACATCTGGGATTCGCTTTGCTAGCTGCATGGCCTCTGCGTAGGCCGAGTAGTCCTTGTATAACGTGATGAACATAGTATCTTTCCCCAGGCCGATTCCCCTCACAGCTATCAGAGATGCATGGGGATGTTTCTGCTCTGTCTCAACAACAGCTTTCCTAGATTCTGCGGTAGTTCCATTCTTCTGAGGTTCCTCAAGTGTGGCGAAGGAGACACCCATGATTTGATATCCAAGCTGCGCAAAATCAGGAATCATCGTGTACTCTTTGATTGTTCCCTCTTTCTCCAGCTTCTTGATCATTCTCGAAACAGTGGGTTGAGAAACTCCTATTGCTTTGGCCAGTTCTCTGTCACTCCTGCGACTGTTTTCCATCAACTCGGAAATCAATCTCAATTCGACATCTTTAAGGGGCTTTTTCATCCTTCTCATCTCACTTGTACTCGAGTCTTCTTGTCTATAATCATGTTCACTCATAGCTTAACACCTTCTCTAGTATCCAAAAATTACTAATCTGCACTTCCAGCATCTCCAAGCCACGACTCTCGGCATCTCCATGCCCCACGCGCGCGAGGATTTTCTCTCTGAACAGAACATTCAGTAACAGATAAAGAGCTTACGGTTTCGATTTGAGGTTGAACGTAGTCGGGTATGGAGGATGGAGAATGTTCCAGATTTGACACGTTGAGGTCGTTGTTTCTCGCATAGTCCTCGCCTGCACCGTCATTCTGAAGCTCCTTCGACACAAGTTTAGCGCCCGTTCCGTGCGGTGGGTTCTTTACGTTCCGCATCGATTGCAATGTAAACTTTCTTTTCGTCCAATTGTGACTCGTGCCATTCTGTTTCGGTTTCTTCGCGGTCTACGGGGAGATGAATGTTCTTTGTGCGGGTGAGCTCCTTCATCTCTTGCAGGTACGGTTGCAGAAGCTGGATGGTTTCTTGGTCGAGTTCGGCTATGCGAACGGCTTCCAGTACGTCGGTTGGCTTGTACCCGAGTTCTTTTCTCAGAGCTTGGACTCTTCGTGCCAAGTCGCGCATTACTCCTTCGCCCAACAGTTTCTGGTCACGGTGAACATCCACGAAGACTTGTGTATCGTTCTCGGATGCTGATGCCCATCCTTCTTCTGCGACGTGGTGCGGAGCTTTTTCAGTGTACTCGACGGCTTTGACGTTGGTGAGCTCAAGGAGCAGGTCTTCGACGTTTTTGAGGGCTTTGAGTTTTTTTTCGGGGGCCACTACGACCATTTTGCTGAGGGGCCATCTTCTCTTCAGTTTAGCACTCTGCCTCGCTGAGTAAGCTAGTGAGACAGTGTTGAACAGTGTTTGAAAGTCCTTTTCTACTGCTTTGTTGCGGAGTTCTTCATTGGGTTTAGGCCAGTTTTCAAGATTGACCGTTTTCGGAAGGGTTGAGTCGAGTTGTCTGTAAATGTTCTGATACAAAGCCTCGCTGAGGTAAGGCGTAACTGGGTTGAAGAGCAATGTTATGGTTTTGAGCGCATTCCACAGTGTCGAATAGACCGCGAGCCTTCTGCCCAACGTCTCTGGGTCGTCTGTCCACAGTTCCTTCCGAACCATGGGCACGTAGAGTCTGCTCAGGTCTTCTATGACCGCATCTTCCAATGCAGCGAGGGCTACGTTGAATTCGCATGTTTCCAGCTTTGCCGAATAGGTCTCTATTGTCTGTTGAAGCCTTGAAAGTAGCCATAGGTCGGGGCTTTTCAGCTGTTTTTCGCGCTTTGCTGATTCGAGCGTGTGTTTTTGAGGGTTAAATCCGTCGAATTCGGAGTTTTGAGCGAAGAATCTGCTGAGATGGTACAGGGTGGACAGCACTTGATATGGACGGCGACTCAGTTCTTGAGGATCAAAATCGTTCGCATCTGTAGGAGGACATTTTCTCAGCACGTAGAACCTGAACACGTCTGCGGAGTATTTTTCCAGTGCATTGTTTGCCTCTATCACGTTTCCGAGGCTCTTGCTCATTTTTCTGCCTCTAGCGTCCTGGGTTAAGCCTTGAAGCAGGAATGACTTGTAGGGTGATTCTGCTTTTCCGGTCAGTATGACGTATTCTAGGAGCAGGGTGTTTGCCCATCCTCTTGTCTGATCCATGGCTTCGGTGAGATAGTCGACTGGCACGTACTTCTTGAATTCTTCATCTGTGAATCTGGCGTAGGGTGATGCTCCGCTGTTGTGCCAAGCGTCGAGCACGAAATCTTCTCTATGCATCACTCCTCCGCATTTTTCGCATTTTAGTGTGATGCGGTCTACCCATGGTTTGTGCAGTTCAAAGTCTGCCTGTGGCTTTTCCAGGGCTTTAGCGAGAAGCTCTTTTTTGCTTGCCACGAGGGTTTCTGTTCCGCACTCTTCGCATTTCCATATGGGTAATGGTGCTCCCCAGACTCGCTCTCTGGATATGCACCATGGTTTGCCTTCTTTTAAGAAGGATATGAAACGGTTCTTTGGGCTTTCGTAGAAGTAGTTCACTTTCTCGGCGGCTTCCAATACCGTTGAGTTTATTCTGTCGGTTCTCAGAAAGTACTCTTTTCTGGCCAACCACACAAGCTTGTGGTGGGATCGCCAGCAAGTTGGATATTCATGTTTCAGGGTTTCAGCTGAGACGAGTAGGCCTCTCTTTCGCAGTTCCTCAACCACCATGGCGTCCGTGTCTCTTGCGAATTTGCCGTTGAAGACGCCCGCGTCTTTCGTGAACTTTACTTCGTCGTCGAAGGGTGCGAAGATTGGAACGCCCCGTTTCTGTGCAGCGAAGAAGTCTTCTTCGCCGTTCCCGGGCGATTGGTGCACGACTCCCGTTGCCGTGTTCACGTCCACGAAATCCTCAAGTATTACCCTGTGTACGAGTGGATGTTTTTTCTCAAGCTCTGCTTGTTCAGGAACTATGTCTTTGAACGGATAGTCGTATCTTGTTCCCTCAAGGCTTTTTCCCGTGACGGTTTCTGTTATTTCGTATTTTTTTATTCCCAGCTCCTGCATGACTGGCTGAACGCGTGGCTTGGCAAGTATCCATTTTTCATCGTTGACTTTGACTTTCGCGTATTCTGCTTCAGGGTGCACGGCCAGCATCGTGTCGGTGATTAGGGTGAAGGGCATGGTTGTCCAGACGAGAAAGTACTCGTCCTGTTTGCCGGCGAGTTTGAATTTGAAGTACAGGCTGGGGTCTTCGACGATCTTGTATGCTCCTTCATAGCCTACTTCTGCGCTGCTCAAGCTTGTTTGACAGCCCGGGCAGTAGGCGACCACGTAGTGGCCTTCTTCAAGCAGGCCTTGGTCCCATGCGCGCTTGAGGATTTGCCATTCTCTTTCAATGTACTCGTCTTTGTAGGTCCAGTACGCCTTGTCGTGGTCCATGAAGATGCCGAGTCTGCCGTCAACCGCTACCCATTCCTTGTAATATTTCATTATGGCTTTCTTGCATTCCTGTATGAAACGTTCCATTCCCACTTTTTCTAGCAGTTCCCGCTTGTTCTTTACCCCCAGCAGCTTTTCAACTTCCAGCTCCACTGGCAAGCCTTGACAGTCCCATCCAGCCCAGAAAGGTAGGTAATAGCCCTGCATCGTCTTCCATCGGTAGCGAAGATCCTTCATGACGCGGCCTCTTGCATGACCCACGTGAGGTATGCCGTTGAGCGTAGGCGGCCCTTCCACGTAGCCCAAAACGCCGCTGTTGTTCTTCTCTTTGAAAAGCGCCAGCTTCTGCTGCACGCGGTTTATTTCCCAGAATTCACGTATTTCTTTCTCAAGCTCAAGCGGGCTATAACTTGCAGTCAAGCCTTTTTCAGAAGTAGTTCCGAATTTGGCGGTCACCTTTCATCACATTGCACCCGCAAAACACAACAGAATAGCCCCAGCCACATATAACCTTTGCTTATCAGTTCTAAACATGAGTGAAAGAGCACTTTTGCGTATCACCCACGGAAAGCTCTGTATACTTGGTCCTTGCCCGTCTTTGTTGGAACAAGGCTGGAAATCGCTCGCTGATGATACGTTTTGCGGGTGTCCGTCTGCGTTCCGTTGTTCAGTCCAGAGGTATTCTTCGTCCAGTGAGATCACGTTTTGAGTTTCCGAATTCGGTTTTGACTTCTCGCAGTTGTTTTGAAGTGAACACTGGTCCGTCCGCGCAAACGCGGTACTTGCCAATCGTACAGCTTCCGCAGAGGCCTATGGCGCAGCGCATCAGCCGTTCAAGGCTTGCTTCCAAGTTTGTTCGATGTTCTTCTGCGAGTTCGAAGACCCTTCGAATCATCTTTTCAGGCCCGCACGCGTAGATGATGTTGAACCTCTCTTTTGCCAAAATCTGCTCGACAGGTTCCGTGCACAAGCCTGTCACGCCACAGCTGCCATCCTCCGTCGAGGTTACAAGCTGCACTTGGCTTCTGCTGAAAGAGTGCTGAAGCTGATTCATGAATAGCAGTTCACTCTGTGTTTTTGCGCCCATAACGAAGACTCCTCTTGTCATTCTGGGCAGCAGTCTGTTGGCCAGAAACAATAGGGGGGCGGTGCCTGTGCCCCCTGCAACCATGAGCACGTTTCCTTTGACCATTGAGAAGCTGTTCCCGAAGGGTCCGCGCACTCCGAGCACGTCGCCCGCCTTCGCCTCGTGTAACGCTCTTGTTGCCTGGCCCACTCTTTTGACCGCCACTGAAACTAGCCCGCCTTCGTTAACGCCAAGTATGCTCAATGGTATCTCGTCCACGCCGGGAATCCAAAGCATCAGGAACTGGCCGGGCTGGGCCTTGGCGCAGTGTGCGTCCCTGAAGCTGAAAGTCTTCACGGTCGGACTCTCGGTTTTTACGTTCAAGATTTGCGTTGTTCTCAGTCGATTAGCTGCGATGTGACAAACCAACAATCTCCTCCACCTTCTCGAAGTGTTTGCTCTTAAGGTATCTCTCTATTCCCAAAGCGACCCTTCGGAAAACGTTCGGTCCCTTGAAGGATATGGCAGTGCCTATTTGAACCGCCGAGGCCCCAGCGAGCAGAAACTCCACAGCGTCACGCCAGTCCACGATGCCTCCGCAGCCCATTATCGGAACCTTGACCCGTTCATACACGTCGTACACGCATCTGAGCGCCACAGGCTTGACGGCCGGCCCCGAAAGCCCACCAACCCTGTTGCCCAGAATCGGCATGGCGGTCTCAACATCTATCGCCATCGCCTTAACAGTGTTCATAATCGTCAAGCCATCTGCGCCAGCCTCAACTGCCGCTTCGGCAACGTCTGCTATACTCGTCACGTTAGGGGACAACTTGGCAAAAACCGGCCTGGTGACAGAGGCCTTGACTTTCTTGACAACCTCTGCGAGAGTTTCTGGGCATTGTCCGATTTCTGAGCCTGTGTCCTTGACGTGAGGGCACGACACGTTGAGTTCTATCGCATCGGCACCCGCTGCTGTGGCTTTCTCGGCAATGGTTGCATACTCTTCCGCTGAATAACCATAGATGCTGAATATCAACGGAACATTGGGGACAGCGACTTTGATCCGATGAAACTCTCCAAGATATTCCTTGATGCCAGGGTTGGGCAGTCCCATGGCGTTGATTAGGCCACAACTTGCCTGAACAACTGTTGGATTCGCGTAGCCTTCCCGTGGTTTCAGACCAACAGATTTCGTGACCGCAGCCCCGGCACCGCCCTTTACAAGGTTTTCCAACGTTTCTGCTGAATAGCCCAAGACACCAGAAGCCAGAATTGTCGGGTTAGCAAGCTGCAGGCCTGCCAGATTAACCATCAGACTGCTTTCAATCCTATTCACCATGGACACCTTTTCAGTACGGCACATCTTGATTATTAGAACGTTATTTTCTGCAGATGAAGCATATATCTCCTTGCACTTCCAGAAGCTCCAAACCCAATCTTCCAAGAAAAATAGACACACACAACGGAATTCTGCCCAACCCTCCGGGAATTATGACAAAAAAAAGGCGCGACGTTCCTCGCTGTCAAACGACAGCAAGGACGTTACGTTACTGTTTCTTCGGTTTCTTCATGTAGGACCATGCTGCAACGATAATGCCGATCAATCCGATGATTCCAACCAGACCCCAGAAGTACCATTTGTTGTCTGTGCTACCATAGATGTTCATGACGAATTTTTGCACTGCACCGAGTATTAGAGCTATGATGATCAGCACTATACCCAAAGCAAGAATCCTCTTATCCAAATTCTCTTGCCGCCTCCTTTCTAACACTTTACAGATAGGAATGTGGCTCGATGCTTAACCTATTTTAGCTTTTCCATCAAATGCCTGCGAAAAATCCACTGACGATTGAAACGCGGGTTTAATGAGCCCTGCACTCTCCTACGGTTCGAGAGTGCTTCTTCGACCCCAGTTTATTCTTGGAACAGGGAGGACACTGTTTTTTGGAAAAGCCGAGGTTGCGATACCTTATTAAAGACAAAGCTGAGGTTAGTTGATGCTGAGGGACAATTTGTGAAAGCGACGCTGATTGACTGTTCCTTCGGCATACTTGCTTTCAACGAAGAAAACGAGCTTATCGAAAAAGTGCTGTTCCAGAAGGAACCTCAGGTGGCGGCCAAAGCCCTTTTGGACATTGAAGCGGGCAAGATGGTTGACGCTGTTCAAAGCATCATGGACACCCTCAGGGACAAAGGCTACGACACCTTTGTCTTCGAGAACCCAAACCTGGCCAAAACCGTTGAAAAAAGATTCAACATTAGCGTTCAGGTTGACAAGCGTTCGCTGGCCGGAGAACTGGTTCATTCAAAAACTGAAGAAATCGCGATAGAAACAGACTTCGTCAAGAACGCCAAGGACTTCGGTTTGTGGATGCACGATTTCATGGTGGAAACCACCAAGCTGCGGGTTAAGGGCGCCGTGGAGAAAAGAGATTTGGTCGTGGCTCAGGCCATCCAGACTCTCGACGAGTTGGACAAGACGATAAACATGCTCATGGCCCGCGTGAGAGAATGGTATGGGATACACTTTCCTGAACTCGACAGGCTATTGGAGAAGCATGAGACTTACGCTCGCTTGGTCGTGGAACTAGGCAGCAAAGAGAATTTCACGGTTGAAAGGCTTGAAAAAGAACAAGTTCCGAAGGCGAAAGCTGAGGGAATTGCCAAAGTGGCTGAAAAATCTATGGGTGCAGATCTGAGGGACGCGGATCTGGCCCAGATTCAAGCCCTCTGCAAGGACGTGACTCACCTGTATCAGTTGAGGCAAAGCTTGGAGGGTTACCTTGACTCAACCATGGAGGAGGTCGCCCCCAACACGAAGTACATGGTGGGTTCCCTTCTTGGAGCCCGTTTGATAGCAGTGGCTGGAGGTTTGACAAACCTTGCCAAAAGACCTGCAAGCACAATCCAGATACTAGGTGCCGAGAAAGCCCTGTTCCGTTCACTGAAAACCGGAACAAGGCCGCCAAAGCATGGGATGATCTTCCAGCACACGATGATACACGACGCGAAAAGATGGCAGAGAGGGAAAATTGCCAGGGCATTAGCGGGCAAGCTGGCTATAGCCACGAGAGTGGACGCCTTCGGAAGAAGGGAAATAGGGGCAGAACTGAAAGCCGGCCTCGACAAGCGAATCGACGAAATCCACCAGAAATACGATCAGCCTCCGCCCATGCCAGTTGTGAAACCTAGGAGTGGAAAGCCTAGAAAGGACAAGTGGGGAAAGCATAGGCGTGAACGTTAAGGTTAAGCCACATCCTCTTTTTCAAGCCGTATACCAAGTCATTCTTGAAGACGGTGCACAAAGACTCGCGACGAAGAACCTGTCCCCTGGAAGAAGTGTTTACGGAGAGAGGCTTGTCAAGTATGAACGCGTGGAGTATCGAGTTTGGGACGCGTTCAGAAGCAAACTCGCCGCCGCGATTCTGAAGGGTTTAGAAACGGTCCCAATAAAACCGGGGCACACAGTCCTCTATCTGGGGGCAGCTTCAGGCACAACGGCCAGCCATGTTTCAGACATAATAGGCGAAGAAGGCCATGTGTACTGTGTGGAGTTCGCCTCAAGATCGATGAGGGATTTAGTGGATAACGTGTGCAATTACAGGCTTAACATGTCGCCCATTCTCGAAGATGCACGTTTTCCAGAGAAATACGCGATGTTCCTCACCAGAAAGGTTGATGACATCTACTGCGACATAGCCCAGTCTGAGCAGGCAAAGGTCTTGGCAGACAACGCCGACCGGTTCCTCAAGAATTCAGGATGGATAATGCTGGCTGTGAAATCCCAAAGCATAGATGTGACGAAGGAGCCGTCAGAGATTTACAAGCGCGAGGTCAAGGTGCTGGAAAAACGCGGTTTTCGCGCAGAACAGATCGTGCACCTAGAACCCTACGACAAGGCGCACGCGATGATAGTGGCTCAAGGCTGAAGACAACCTGAGAAGCTAGTAAGCCCATATCCACTGCTGTTATGAAAGAGATTATCTTCAACACATTCTGGCAATCCTTGTTTTCAATTTTGCCCACATTCACGGTCTTGGCTTGTTGCATTTGATTCTGAAACGGCTCGGCAGCGTAATATATGCACCCTGTGTTTAACCGCAGGAAATCTTCCAACGTGATACTCATCATATAGTTTATATCCTTCACTGCGCTGGGTCTTTCGTGGCGATTCTATGGCTTACTGGGGGAAAGAGAGCTTGACAGCCGCAGAATCCACACTCAGAGAAGCTGGGTTTGTTGTTTCCGAACCTTGTCGTTCGCGGCCGAGCTGCTTCGACCTTGTAGCCCGAAAAGGTGAATCCGTCGTTTTCATGAGAGTTCAACCCGACATCGGAAGCTTGTCAACAAGTGATTCAACAGAGTTGAAAGCGATATCTGAAAGCTTCTCAGCGCCTTGCCTTTTGATAGGCGAGGAAGCGCGTGAAAAACCGCTGCAAGACGACACGGTCTACACGAGACATGACATTCTGGCCGTCACTCCGAGAACCTTCGAGAACGTCGTGGTTCACAACATACGTCCACTGATTCAAGCCAATCCAGGCGGCTACTACGTCGAGATCGACGGCGAGGCACTGAAGCAGAGAAGACAAGAGCTTGGATTGTCAGCCGGCGAAGTGGCTGAAATGGTGAGCACGTCTCGAAGAACTATCTACGGATACGAGAGGGGCATGGCGAAAGCCTCAGTGGCCGCAGCTTATAACTTGATTTGGGCGCTGGGAATCCCCGTCGCAAAATCGGTGAACATTCTTGAGAAACCAGAGAATCAACGAAAATCATGCGTGCTGACAACAGCGAGGCTCATGCTCGCAAGGAACAGGATCCTCAACAAGCTTTTCGGAAGGTATGTCCACTATCATGTCACAGCCGTCAAGAGAGCACCATTCGATTTCGTAATAAGCGACCCAAAAAAGAGAATAAGGATAATCGGAGGCATCGCAAGTAGAAAAGAACCGGAACTTGACACAAGGGTGGACGAAATACTGAGCGTCAGCAGAGTCACGAGAGCACGTCCAATACTCATAACGGAGGGGCAGCAGCAACTGGAAAAAGACATCCCGTGCATCAGCAGCGAAGACGTTTCCAGAATCAAAAACCCCGAAGATCTGATTGCAAGCGTCAGATAAGCCTTTTCTGCTCAGAACCCTTCTGGTCTCGAACTCTCTTAGCCGGTTTCCACGATTTTCTAACAAAGTCCGGATACTCCTCCAGTTCTTCGCAGCACTCTTTCAGAAAGCTCATAGTTCTTGGATCCGAGGGGTACCCAGATCCAAAATCTCCCAAAGTCTTCCCCAGTTCCGCAATCTCCTTGTCTCTTTCCACCTTCGCAATTATCGAAGCCGCCGATACGGCAACGTAGTTTCTGTCAGCCTTGTGCTCCGAAACGATGTCAACCTTGTAAGACATGCACTCCAAAATGTGCTGCTTAAACCGCTCTTCCAAAACATCAGACGCGTCAACATAAACCAGGTCCGGCCTGAGCACCTCTATAACCCTAGCCATCGTCTGCGCCTCCAGATAATTCAGCTTGTGAAGTTTCCTGCCACTGTTAACCACGACATCGATTTCTCGTGGCGAAAGCTTCACCACATTGAATTTCACAGCAATCCTTCTAATTTCAACAGCAAGAATCTCACGTCTATGCGGCGACAGCAGCTTCGAATCCTTGACTCCCAATTCCTTGAGCTTCGGCAAATCCTCTTCTTTGACCAGAACTCCGGCGATAACCAACGGCCCTATAACGGCGCCGCGCCCCGCGTCGTCCACACCGGCAACTAACATCCGAACCCTTCTCTTCTTTCAATGGCCTATCTGAACTTCAAAGTTATAATGCTTTATTCTCCAGCAGTCCCAGAGAGGAAGGCAACAGCTTCTTTAAGCACTAGTACGGGCAAGTTCTCCCTGTTTTCCACGGTGACCAGATGTACTTCAGCGTCGTCCCTTCCTTTTACTCTGTCTATCAGTGTATCCGTTGCCTTCCAGTGGACGACGCCTACTAGCAGCTTCAGACTTTCAGCAGCCTTCAAGACAGCCTCCCTGAACTTCCTAGAATGAAGCTCCATCGGCCCGATTTCATCTATTACGATCACATCAGACCTCGTGACCGCACTCATTATCGCTTCCACGCCGATGGCTTCAAGATCTCCAACGTTCACCCGGTACCTCCCAACTTGTGGACCCTCCTTCTGAGCCACGTGCGCAAGCCAACCCTTTCTCCCCGTTTTCAGGTTCAGGATTTCGAACCCCACCCGATCACGTCCCACCCGAACCTCTCGACTCACCATGCCGCCCACATTGTAGCCCTTAGCCTTCAAAGATTCAACGATTCTCAGCATAAGCGATGTCTTCCCCACCCCTGGACTGCCAGTTAACAGCAATACCCTCTTCCTCAACCGCCCGCTCTCCAACCAGAAGTCTAATATTGGCCTAAAAGGGTTTTTCATACCCTTGACCAGGAAACAATTGAATCATGCACAACGAGGATTTGACGTCGGATTTTCCAACAGAAACAATCAAAGAAGGCAACGTGAAGGCCCTTGTCCCGAAGCTTGAAGCCTTTGTAAGGCTACCCTCCGACTACGCGCCTTCAAAAGCCCCCGTTTTCTACAACCCAGTCATGGAATTGAACCGTGACTTAGCGGTTCTGGCTCTGCAGGCCTATCAAAGAACAGTCAGCCATGAAATCGCCGTGTGTGAACCCCTGACCGCCTGCGGGCTTAGAGGCATTCGTTTCGCAGCCGAAGTGGAAGGCGTCAAGAAGGTGGTAATGAACGACATAAGCGAAAAAGCCTTTCGTCTCGCCAGCTTCAACGTGCAATCAAACGGGCTGGCCAGAAAGGCAACTGTGAAGCATGAGGAAGCAAACCTTCTTCTGAGCCGCTACAGCGCACCGTACAGGCGATTCGACGCAATGGACATTGATCCCTTCGGCTCCCCAGTGCGCTTCCTTGACTCTGCCCTCCGAGCCTTGCGGGACGGAGGCTTCATAGCCATGACAGCAACAGACATGGCACCATTGTGCGGAGTGCATCCAAGGGCATGCATGAGGAAGTACGGTGGAAAACCCTTGAGAACAGAATACTGCCACGAACTGGCCGTGAGACTCTTGGCCGGTTGCTTGGCCACAACGGCAGCAAAGCAAGACATCGGCGTAAACGTGGTCTTCAGCCACCGAGCAGAACACTATGTCAGGACCTGTGCGACGACAAAATACGGCGCCAAAAACGCTGATGAAAGCCTCAAAAACATGGGATACGTGTTACACTGCTTCAAGTGTTTCCACAGAGAAAAAGAGAGCATGTTTGCAGTTCAACGTTCAGACAGATGCAGCGAATGCGGCTCAAAACTCAACATCGCCGGGCCACTGTGGCTTGGCAGACTGTTTGATTCGCGATTCGTTGAACTCATGGAAAACGAAGCCAACCAGCGAAAACTTGGGCTTGGGAGGAAAATACAGAGAATGCTTGCCATAATCAAAACTGAAGTCGAGGCACCAATTACTTATTACGTAGTGGACAAGTTGTGCGACTCCTTGAACCTTCCTGTCCCACCAGTCAAAAAGGTGATTGAAGCCTTGACAAGAGAAGGCTTTCAAGCCTCTCCAACGCACTTCAGTTCACGCGGGATAAGGTCAAATGCGCCTGCTTTCAAATTAAGAGAAATCCTGCCCGGCCTGGTAAAACAGAGCATCAAGCAGAATCGAGTTTGATCTTGACTTGACACATCTATTTTCAGCGCGCGCTGCTAATTCAAGTATGTTGAAGCACCTTTTGCATCATAGCCTTTCAAAGTCGCTCCCCTTTTTCACTTGTAATGTCAGATGTAATCTGTATTGTTACAAACCATGAAGGAAAACAGGCTGGACTACCGTTCAGAGTGGACTCAGCCCTTTTATTTGTAATGTCAGATGTAATTTTCAATGTAATAGTCAGGGACTGTAGGTGGTTTTGCCCGTGGCACAAAGCCAGAATGGTGGGTTCGGGCAGGCTTACTTCGCCGTTGCCGTCTACGTCGCGCGCGCTGACGCAGCAGAAAGCTTGCACTTTGCCGCTATCTGATTCATTGCCAAAGGTTAAATAGAAAAATGCTCATGTACGGTTCTAGAGGATTTAGGGAAAGGCAAGTTTTTCCTTTCTCCATTGCCTTTTCCCTCTATCCTTCTCTAGCGCGCGTGGAAGTCGATAGTGCGTGCGTTTATTCCATAATCTCGATGTCTTCAAGCTGTCCAAGATTCATAGCCTGAGCCGTCTTCACGATGCCGAAATCTATCTTCCTCGATGGCAGCAAAATCATCGCTTCTATCGAGTCTAGTCCTAATTCTCTAGTCCGGAGTGACCTTGCATGCCCGTCTAGGATGTAGCATTTTTCTTGGTAGCGAATGCAGACTATTGGTACTAATACCGTCTTTATCGCCTCAATCTGCTTCTTTCCAACATGGGATTGTGTTGGCACCAGATCCTTAAGGTCAATCTTCTCTTTGCTGAGGTAGAATGGCACGTTATAGATAGCTTCATAATGCTCTACAATTGACAGGATACGCTGCCAAGCCTTCAGAATAGGGTCTTCTATAGGGCTTATGTCTTTGATTCGAAGGTCTTCAAGTGGGTGCCTTGAAATTTCCCTGTAACTCGTGCCTTCAGGAAACCTCAACACGTACGCTTTCATGGTTCTATGCATGAGTTTTTTCAGTATGAATGCACGATGATGGCCATCCAAGACAAAATAGTCCCTGCCATTGTTCACAACTGTTATTGGTACGTCGTAATTCTCTTCGACAGTCTTCTTGAAGACCAAAGCAAGCTTGTCGTTCTCTAGAAAATCCTCTGTCGGATATACTCGTTCAAGAGGAATCTCCTCGAGATCGACGCGTAGCTTGACTTGATAGATGATTTCTAGGCTCTTGACTATGCCGTTGACTCTTCTCGAAAGATCTTTCCAGTTTGCCAGTTCTATATCCCGCATTAATCCTACACATCTTCAAGCAGTCGCATCCTCTTATGTCTCTTGAACCTCTAATACTTTGTTCGCGCGCTAGATTATGCATAACGTCAACTGCGAGCATTCCTAAATCCATGATTTCTTCCTTCTCACGTTGATCTAGAGCAATGATGGACTGCAACCATATCTTGACCTTTTCGTCTGAAAAACGGCCAAGTGAACGAAAGAAGATCATGTGAGAGAAACTACCGTCCTAATTGGTAATTCATATTCCATCTTCATAAGCCAATTAAATAGTCTGCGTGTTATTGACTCAAAATGGAGGAAGGTTGTTGAGGCAGAATATTTCGCCTAAACACAGAAAAGCACTTGCAAGCAAGATTGGCAAAGCCCTTAACGAAGACATCAGAATCCTCTCAAAGGAGATGCAGGAAATTCTCGTAGACGACTTGGTTACAGCTCTTTTCAGCAGACTGGATGTCCTAACCCACGTGAAGGACGACCAAGCTAGACGTGGCCTAACGATACAATGTTCAAACGAAACTCTTGAAATGGTTCACGGTCATCCGAGACAAAGCTAAGTCTTTAGAAGAGAAGATCGTTCTCCTTTGCTGGACGCCATTTCAATAAACATGTTGCGGTCAAGTGCGTGTCTCTGAAGGATTAGGCGTTTCGACAAATATTGATAGCCGCATTCGCACTTGAATCCTGAGAACTCGTTCGAACGTGAGTCTATGATAGGCTCGACTCTTGAGAGCGGCACGCTGCATCTTGCTTGCTGTTTATGTATTTTCCATAGTAAGACAAGTTCGTCCAGAGTCAAAGGCTGAGATCTCTTGGCGCGGGTTATAAGCCAGAAGCTGTACCCGCCAAAAACGAACCAGAAAATCCACATCAGCACATCTAACATTTGCCCAGTCCACCGCCAGAGTACGCTGAAACTAACCAAACCGCGATATTTAACACATGTGAAGCAAGAAAATGGATGATCAATATCTAAATCGCATAGTCTTGGACGCCCTCTTCTAGAACGATTGCCTTGAACAATGCAACACAGCAGCGTATCTACAAAGGACCAACGTCCATGAACATGCTAGATGTTCAGAGAGAGCGACACGTATCTACTCAAGCTCATTAGAGTAGTGCCAGAGGACACTGAAGGGGCAATCATGCCCAGAAAAGCGCCGACCACCAGGCCGAATATCACAAACACTACTACAGCCAAAATGGCAATTGCAAGCCCTCCTAGCCACCCTGTCTTGAACGTATGTTTGTATACCCATATCCAAGCTAGGAACGCTAGGATATAGCCCAAGGTGCTCGCTGCTCCGCCAAGGATTCCTTCAAGAAAGAAGCCCACCCCAGTCAACACTATGAAATAGACTATCGGCCCCAGCACTGTTGCAGCCATGGCCTCTCCTAACGTGGATCTTCCGCCAGTCACGATCTTTCCAGCAAGGTAAACCGGAATTGACACGATTATCCACAGTATAACAAGTCCTATTATGATCGCGAGCAGACTGAGCAGAGTGATTCCATTTGGAAATATACTTGCCGAAAGCGACATCATTTCACTCTGTTAATGCCGCTCTCATTTTATAGCTTTTATTCACAAAACATTCCGTTCAAGGTTGCGAACTTGCCTGTTGATTCGCATCTTCAGAAGACCCAAATTTCGTCAAACAGGAAAATTAGGTGCGGGATGAAACCTACGCGCGAACCGTCGGCAGCACATGAAACGTGAAGTCGTCCAAGAAGCAAAAGCGAACATAGAAACCCTGAAAAACAGTAGTTGTTGCCGAAAACGCAGTACATAAGTAACAGATCCCGCAATCTTTTACTAAAAACCATGCTGGGAAGCTGCTTTGAAGACTGAAAAAATCTTGGTGACCTCTGCTTGGCCGTACGCGAACTACCTTCCCCACCTGGGCACGGTCATGCAATGTTTGTCTGCCGATGTTGTTGCAAGATACTACAGGTTGAAAGGCGGAGATGTGCTAATGGTGAGTGGGTCGGATGAGCACGGAACTCCAACTGAAGTTGAAGCTGTAAGGCTAGGCATCTCACCAAAGCAGTTGACCGACAAGAACCATGCGAAGATAGTTGAATTGTTCGGGAAATGGGGTCTCTCTTTTGACAAGTACACGCGCACCGAAAACCCCGTGCACAAAGAGTTCGTGCAACAGCACCTGATGAAAATCTACAACAGGGGTTACATTTTCACTCAGGAAACAGAAATGCTGTATTGTAAAAAGTGTGACCGCTTCCTGCCGGACAGATACGTTGAAGGGAAATGCCCATACTGCGGTTATGAAGGCGCACGCGGAGACCAGTGTGAAGCGTGCGGACGGTTACTCGAGACAACTCTCTTGATCGAACCTTATTGTGCAATCTGCGGAAGCAAACCCGTCAGAAGAAAAACCACTCACTGGTACTTTGATCTGCCAAAATTCTCAAACGAAATCAGCAAATACCTTAATGGCAACAAACGTTTGCCAGACAACGCTAGAAACTTCAGCTTGAACCTGGTGAAAGAAGGATTGAAACCCAGAGCGGTTACAAGAGACATCAGCTGGGGCATTGCAGCACCGTTTCCAGGAGCCGAAAACAAGAGCATATACGTCTGGGTTGAAGCCGTCTTAGGGTACGTTTCGGCAACGATTGAGTACTTCAAGAACAGCCATGAAACAGAAAGATGGAAGGAGTACTGGTTTGACAAGAAATCCAAGACCTTATACTTCATCGGGAAAGACAACATTCCCTTCCACACTATAATCCTTCCAGCATTACTCCTAGCATCAGGTGAAGATTACAACTTGCCATGGAACGTCTCCACAACGGAGTTCCTCCAGTTCAAGGGCAAAAAACTCTCCAAAAGCCACAGAATCGGCATATTTAGCGACGAGGCGCTGGAGCTTTTCCCCGCTGACTACTGGCGTTTCTACCTCATGGCCACGAGGCCCGAGACCAAAGACTCAAACTTTTCATGGGAGCTATTCATAGAAAAGGTCAACGGAGATCTGAACGACACTTTCGGCAACTTTATTCACCGAACACTGACGTTCATCAGCACGCAGTTCAACGGGGAAATTCCCAGACTTGAAAAGCCCGATGAAGATGCTGAACAGACTCTCAATGCTCTGAAAGATAAAGTGGAGACAGTGGCCAACGAGATTGAGAATTGCAAGCTGCAATCTGCCGCAAACATCGTTATAGGCATCAGCCGCATCGGAAACCAGTACCTGAACGAGAAGGAACCATGGAAGCTCATAAAAGAGAACCGAAGCAAGGCCGCAAACATCTTCAACGTAGCGGCACAGATTGCCAAAGCCTTGGCAATAGTTTCGGCTCCCTTCATCCCGTTTGCCGCTGAAGAAATCTGGAAAACCCTTAACCTACCAGGAACCGTCCACGAACAGGAGTGGGATGAAGCTTTAAAGCCGTTGCCACCTGGGCACAAAATAGTCAAGCCGAAGCCTCTGTTCAAGAAGATAGATGTTGACGAGGAAGAGCTGGGAAAAAGACTAGAAAAGATCAGAGCGAACTTGGCAAAAGCTGCTTGAGGCAACATTGGACGTGAAATCTTGCAGTTAAAGATTGATATGCACGTGCACTCGTACTATTCGGTAGACTCGTTGATCACGCCTGAAGAGCTTATTTTCTACGCCAAAAAACGCGGTTTAGACGGAGTCGCAGTGACAGATCATGACAGGCTTGACGGCGCTTTAAAAATAGCTGCCGAAACAGATTTCTTAGTTATCCCCGGAATTGAGGTTCGCAGTTCAGAAGGCCATGTCCTTGGACTCAATGTCAAGGAACCGGTCTCAGCAAAGCTGAGCGCAAGCGAGACTGTCAACAGAATTCATGATGCCGACGGCATTGCAGTAGCTTGCCACCCGATAGGCCTTTTCAAAGGAGGCCTGGGGAAGCGCACCAGCTCGAGCTTTGACGCTGTCGAGGTGATAAATTCTTCAGCAATCCCGTTCAGTTATGCCGTGAAGCAAAGCACGAAGATTGCCTCTCGTCTGAGAAAGCCGCGATTGGCTGGCAGTGACGCCCACTATGGTCCTGAAATCGGATGCGCTTACACCGTCGTAAACGCCGAACCCGATGTGAATGACGTAGTCAAGGCGATATGCAAAGGTCTCTGTCAACCTTTCGGCAACTCGATTCCTATGACAATTAGGTTGAAAAGAATAATTGAAGTTAACAGAAGAAGGCTCTAGATCTTCTGCTTGAAGGAACTACTGACTTTTTTCCATTTGGTAAAGGCCCAGGTCCAGATTCGATGGTTTTTCGGGTTCTGCGTAAGGTTCCAAGTTGAAGAGCTGAGGCGCTATTGTGCCGAAGCCACTCAGTATATGAGGAGAGTTCACCCCAGTCATAACCAGAGTTACTCTTAGCTTGCCGTTCTGCTTTGGATTCACCCTTGCCCCCCAAATCACCATGGCACTACAGTCCATCATCTCGGTCACTATTTCACCAACACGGTTTGCCTCTTCGATTGTCATCTGATCGTCACCAGTGACGTGCACCAGAGCTCCAGTAGCTCCTGCATAGTCGACATCTAACAACGGTGTCCTCAGAGCATTGCGCACCGCCTCTTCTGCCCTGTTCGGTGCATCAGATTCGCCGACTCCAACGACGGCTACCCCTCCACGGCTGACTATGGTCTTGAAGTCCGCAAAGTCTAGATTAATCAAGCTCGGAGTTGAAATGGTCTCAACGATGCCCTTGATCATGTTTGCCAGGACTTGATCCGCGACTCTGAACGCTTCGCTTATCGGTAGCTGCGGCACGAGTTGCATCAACTTGTTGTTATCAATAACCACAACCGTATCGCACCTTCTTCGCATCTCGCTCAGAGCAACTGCCGCGCACTCCTTCCTGCCTTTCTCAATTCGAAACGGCGTGGTTACAACGCCGACGGTGATCGCACCCTTCCGCCTGGCCATGTCAGCGATGACCGGCGCCGCACCCGTCCCCGTTCCACCGCCCAAACCGGCTGTTATGAACGCTATGTCGACGCTTGAAAGCATATCTTCGACACGATTCTTAGACTCCTCGATTGCCGCCTTGCCAAGCTTCGGATCGCCACCGGCGCCCAGTCCCTTAGTGAGTTTCTCGCCTATCAGCACCTTTTGATTCGCCTTCGAGACGTTCAGATGAAGAGCGTCGGTGTTTATTGCAATGCACTCCGCACACGCTATGCCCGCCTCCATCAACCGTGTCACGGTGTTGTTTCCCGCCCCGCCGACACCGATAACCACTATTCGACAGCAACCAGGCTGTCTGATTCCTTCATTTCCAGTAAAATGCCAGCTGTATTTCAGAGCGTTTTCAGCCGGGTGCATTCTAGCCAACTCGGTTCCTCCTCCAAAGCTCATCGTTGATCAGGTCACGGATAGCTACCCGAATGGCCTCCGCCCTATTCGGGTAAAACCTTTCATCTACAAGCTGATCTAATGCCTTAAGGTACGTCTCAGGCACATATAGAGTGATTAGCTTCAACTCATCTCCCTCCAAGGCACGATGAAAAGCTATTTTTGAGCTTATACTTCTGTGTAACATGTGGCAAATATGTGGCAAATATGTCAAGCCAAACCTTTTTAAAGCTTGCCCACTTTCAATTTCAGATTTCTGTAAATTCCTTCAGGCCCTAACCTTTATGTTTTTATTTCTTGTTAAAGCATTTAACGTATCGTGATGGGAGAAGATGCGCGTTCTCGTAAAGAGTTACGGGTGCTCAACAAACTTGGCTGACGGAGCCGTTCTGGAAGGCTGTTTAGCACAAGCTGGGTACGAACAAGCAGGTTCAATTGCGTCTGCGGACGTGATTGTTCTGAACACTTGCGCGGTTAAGGGACCCACTGAGAATCGCATGATTGAGATTTCCAAGCGGGTTCCCCGGAAAAAAAAGTTGATTGTCACCGGTTGCTTGCCCTTAGTCAATTTTGAAAGATTGCAAAAAGAGGTGCCGTTCAGTGGGGTTGTAGGTCCAGCGGCGGGCGAAAGAATTGTTGAAATCGTGAAGCGTGTTTCAACCGGTGAGACAGTCATTGCCCTTGAAAAGGCTGCCGACGGTTTGCCCAACCTTAGTCTTCCCCGAGTGCAGTCAAGTTCTGTGACAAGCATTGTTCCCATAAACTATGGCTGCTTGGGCTCATGCGCTTATTGCTGTGTGGTTTTTGCCAGAGGGCGTTTGAGAAGTTATGATGTCGTGGACATCGTGGAAAGGGTTAGGGAAGACTTGGACTCTGGGCTGCGGGAGTTCTGGATTACTTCGCAAGACACTGCGTGCTATGGTAGGGACAAAAGAACTGACTTGGCCGCTTTGCTTCAGGCCTTATGCGGCATTGATGGGAATTTCAGGGTTCGAGTAGGCATGATGACTCCTAACAATGTCTTGGACATTCTGGAGGAGTTGGTCCAAGCGTTTCAGGATGAAAGAATTTTCAAGTTCATTCATCTGCCGGTGCAAAGCGGCGACGATGACGTTTTGAAGCGCATGCGACGATTCTACTGTGTTAACGACTTCAAAAGAGTGGTTGAAGCCTTCAGAGCAAGCTTTCCGGATATAACCTTAGCTACGGATGTGATTTGCGGTTTTCCAGGTGAAACTGAAGAAACTTTCCAGGGGACTTTGCAGTTGATGGAAGAGGTTAGACCTGACGTGGTGAATGTCTCAAAGTTCTTCGCGAGACCGAAGACTGCTGCGGCTAAAATGCAAAAGGATGCTGTCCCCTGGTCAGAAATCAAACGCAGAAGCATCATGGCAAGCGCATTGGCCAAGAAGCTTTCGCTTGAGAATAATCGACGTTGGGTAGGCTGGACTGGTGAAATACTTATAGACGAAGTTGGGAAGGTTCCTGGTTCTTGGGTTGGTCGAAATTTTGCCTACAAACCAGTTGCGGTTAAGACCACTTCCAAGCTAATCGGCAAGTTCGTGCCTGTTGAAATCATAAAAGCCTTTCCAACATATCTCCTAAGTACCATCATTCAATAAGTTATTTATGATAAAATGTCCCTAATACTTCTGGAGGTTGAAATGTTTGGGCGAGGAAGAGCTTGTTGAAGTTGGACGGATAACGCATTTTTTTTCGAAAATTGACGTCGCGGTGATTGAGCTTAAAGCTGCACTGAGCGTAGGTGACACCATAGCCATTAAGGGTCCAACAACGGATTTTGAGCAGCGAGTTGATTCCATGCAGATTGAGCACAAGAATGTTCAGAGAGCTGAACCGGGACAGAGCATAGGCCTGAAAGTGTTGCAACGCGTCAGAGAAACAGATGTTGTGTTCAAGAAAACGTAGCCTCCTCTCATTTTTTCGAATTCCATATCCCTTTGAAGCACGCGCTTTTCGGCCCAGGCCCGGGTGTCTCTGAGTTTCCAGATGGCCTCCTGACTTCAGTTTCCGCCGCTCTTTCTCTCACGGCAGTCGTAGCCAAGAAACTATCATCCCCAAAAAAGGTTCTTGCCGCGCTATCTGTCATGCTGCTTAGAAGAAAGTTCTAAAAAGGTTCTTAACGCTGAACCCTTGTCTGAACGCTTCGCATCCTCATCTTTCTCTCAGTCTGGCTAATAATCGCTAATTTCGGGCAGAGCAAGAGTCATCTAATTTTCAACTTCAAGTTTGATGTCCAAAAATATTCTGTTCGCGCGGTCGAGAGCGATGTCTCCGAAATTTCCTTATTCTGCTCCGCACGCGTTCGCAATGCAGTGGAAAAACTCGACATCTGACCCAGGCGTGATTGAGGGTCTACTGTGGTCTTCGTAACGTGCGCATCCTCGGTTTGCGAGCAACTAGGGCAAGCGCCGAGAGGGCTAGCAAGGCTATGTAAAGCGGGAAGGGACTTGCTGGCTTATCTGCAGTCTGCAGAACGAACGAGTAGCCTCCGACAGGTTGGATAACGTTTCCCACCCGGAAGTTAACCACACCCGAATAGACTTGTTGGTCCAGTTCCACGGTCGAGTAAACAGTCCAGACTCCCAGGCTGAAGTTAAGTTGGGGCACTTTGAAGCTTATCGAGGCTATCCCATTTTGATCTGTGGAGGACTCACCGAGAGTAACGGTGTTGTTGAGCGGGTCTACAACCTGAAAGGCGACCAGCTTGTTTGGGACGGGATCTCCGTTGAAAGTTACACGAGAATATAAGATAACTGTGTCACCTAGCGCGCACGTATTCTTGTTAGCATACAGGCTCAGGAGGCCAGGTCCGGGGTCGGGTCCAACTGAGTTCCAGAAACATATCGCGCCGACACTGTCGCATAGGATGGACATTCCCGAAGAACCCAGCAAGGTGACTTGGCTAAAAGCCATTGTGCTTAGAATGCACGAGGTTGATGCCTTAACCACCTTGAAACTAACGCGGACCAGAGTTCCGTTGCCGCTCAGTGGAGCTTGCGAACTTGCAAGCGACACGTTGACTCTCAGAAATCCAAGGGATCCGACTGCTTGGTATTGGAAACTCGACTTAGGAGGTGGGGGAAAGAATGATTGTTGAAGGATTTGGGAAAAGCTCAGGAAGGAAGAATTGTAGATGATTGTAAATCTGACAGCTTTCAAGTTTTGCGCGTTGGTGATGTCTACGGAAAAGTTGTAGTACTCACCGATTCCTTGAACAACGTAAATCGGGGGCGCAATACTAATATTTACGGTTGTCTGCCCCGCAGTAGCCAAATTTGAGCTGCCAATCAATCCGAAAAAAGACGGGAGCAAGACCGCAAAAAGCAGGGGGAAAAACTTGCGTAGCAAGCCTCTCAAAAGCCATAAAGGTCGTATCGCTCGGACAGTCCTACGTGTCAACATGATCTATCTGATCCTCAGGTCTTTCACGCTCTCTGCACGAGAACCGTGGAACAGATGTTGCGAGTGACTATTCTCAAACATATCCTGGGTTCGTCCACCTGATATTAAGCAGGAAAACCGGAGCAATAAACATTCTGGAATATTCCTCTATTCAGCAGTGGACGCAATAAAGGTGTAAAAAAGGGCGCGCCGTCGAAGCCTAAAATGCTTTAGCACATATGAAAGAAAGAATGCGTGGTGTATCGAATGGTTGAGTTGAAAGCACTTGATGATGCTTTCTTTGACTTGTACTGTCGTCTGGGCAGTGTCGCCGACCATGAAAAAGAGTTGTTCATTTCTTCGGGACGAAACGTCAGAAAGGCTCTCGGCGAGATAGGTGAGTTGCGAGCGAGGGTGCGAAGCGTGAAGCGCGCGCAAATAGAACCTTTCTATTTCGCAAGGTGAAAGCAAGGTACGCACAATGAAAAAGGCGCGTTTTGAAGGTTAAAAACAGTTTGTCAATCCAGCATTCTTGAGAAATGGAGAGAGACCAAGGTTAAAGTGAAGCCTATACACTCTTCTTTTTCAAAACTCTTCTAATGAGCCTATGAGTATAATCATGTTAATATTCTAGCTAATATGTGGGCTGAGTGTTGTTGCTTTTGCCTTCGATGAACAGCTTTGACGTTTCAGCCAGGCTCGTTCCTCAGCAACTCCTTCTTTGCGAAAAAAGAAAAGGGGGGATTGCGCGGGAGAAATGACATCGTATTTCAATGGACTCGGGAGATAATGTAATCGTTCACAGTTTGAAGAAACGACTCTTCTAGTTCTATGCCGTAATGTTCTGCTAGAACGAAGATTATGTAAAGCAGATCTGAGAGTTCAGTGGCCAGCATCTCCTTTGTTTTGGGTTTTTCAGGCGGCTTGAACCCTTCAAGCCCTTTAACCACGGCGGCGACCTCTCCAGCTTCTTCCAACAGGTCAGTAACCATTACGAACGGTGTCCATGTCCTACTCCGCTCAGGGTCGAGCTTGTCGTTGATTTTCCTAAAATTCTTCCAACAGAGATGCTGAGCATCGCGCAAAGTCACAGACATACGAATCACCCGCGGAGATTTGTGGGACTGGTCTAATAATGGTTTTCCAGACATGAATTCTCAGGGGATTATCTCGCAGCCATTTAAAGTGGCGATGTCACCCGCGCATCTTCCTTCTTTTTCTCTTTGTTCAGTTTATCAAGGTCTAGTTTTCCATTTTGGCCTGTTTATGACATTCGACTCACCTCAACTTCGCCAATTCCTATACTGTTGTTACTCGAAGCGCTCGCTATTCTCAGACGCAATACAAGGGACGAGGGCATGACACGAGTCAGAAACAGCTCTTTCAGGGAAAGCCGCGAAACGGTCATAGGAGATACTGAGCTAGGCGAGGCTTTGGAACAAGCTAATGCCATAGATAACGAGTATTTCCGGCTACGAGCTCTAGCAGTTCTCTCCTTGTTGCGACTTTCTGGAAAGCGGAGAACTGAAATCTCTTGGGTCCAGGTTGAAAACTTCAAGGTGGAAAACGATTTGTTGACTGTCACGTTTACGCTGGAAAAGAAGAAGCGGAAACATAAGAAGTGCCCAAACTGCAACACCAAAAACTCGAGCACTGCTTCATTTTGTAAGAACTGTGGTTCAGATGTCTCAAGGATTCCAGTTGCCTTCACCTCCAAACAAGCCAAAGCGCTCAAGGCTTTTTCACTCATGGACCCGTTGACCCAAAATATCCTGAAATACTTAGACTTCCTGCACTCTCTAAACCCTGTCCCAAAGTTTTGGTTGCCTTCAGGCAAGAATGTATTCGGAAATTACATTATTATTCCGAATCAGCATTTGAGCGACCGGGAAGTCTTCAACATAGTAAGAGATTCAAGCGAAACTATATGGCCGCACTTGTTCCGCGAGACTGTTGCCAGTGACATCGTCAAACAAGATAACAGTATAATAGCAGCTTTCAAGGTTCAAAAGAGGCTAGACTTGGAAGACATGAGAACCGGCTTCAACTATTTACAGCGGTTTGCGAAAGACATTATCGAACGCGAGTGGCGGTAGGTCTGTCTTACTTCTATTTATTTCTATTTCGGGTTCTGGTAACTATGCGTCAGATTATTTTGGCTGTTAACTGGTGTCAGATCAATGTTCTGCCTCCACAACCATTAGTAGCTACCATTCCATAAGAGAGGCCGATTTTGTATATTGCAGAATCAGTACTGAAAACTTACCGCGCGCGCGAAAACTTCTATTTCAGAAGAAGGAACAATTGGATACTAAGTTGAAAAGTAATTGGCAACAACAGAAAACTCATGGATAGAACGCTTACAGAAAAGGTGAACGTTGCAGCGAACACTTCCAATTCAATAATACGTCGACAGCTAGATAGGAATTGACATAAAAACCCAAAATCATTCTTAAATTCTGAGCAAAATATATAACAGGTTTATGGAGACAGTTCAAAACGCTCTTTCCGATTTCGAATTGCTGACGGTCTTGGTATGTAGACTTCAGAAGTTTTCGTACCTACAACTTCAAGATACTGTTGGAAGGATACAATCAACTAGCAAACTTTTTCAAAGTTACTTTGAGAACTGTGGAGATGTAGAAGGAGTTGACCCCCCAGAAAGCGTGCGATTGAGTTTTCACCTGAAAGTTTTATATCAATTGGGTTACGTTGAGCATAAAGGGATTGAATACATAATATCTGAAAAATGCAAACAAAATGAAGTCAACATTGACAGCGAAGCATCGAGACTTATCAAAGATATCTTGCCAAGTGTCTATTCACACTAGATTTGCATGTTTCACATATTCTTCTTGTATTCCTCATAACCTTTGCTAACTTGAGAAGAATATTCATCCAACGTGTATATTCGAATTATCCCTCGCAAGGTGGATAAAGCCTCAACTGTCTCTTTGTCGAATTCTTCAATTGGACCGATTTTTCCAGTTTTCTTATGATAGACAACTATATCCCTTAGGGATTTCCCGAAGACTGGATTGACCTTGATACAGACTTCAGGAGGGGCATCCACAAAGATAAAATCCTTGGGAACACCAGACAGCTTTGCTATCTCCTCTTCCATAGCTTCCAATTTGTTATGATCTGTCAGCATCTTCCAAGTAGCGTCATCTACCTGACCCGGCCGATATTCATCGACCACAGTAAGGGGTTGCCTTTTGAGGTACATATCGAAAAACTTGAAAGCTAAGTCAAATCTGTACCCGTCTCTTCTCAATCTACTAAATTCGGAAACAACCGAAAAATCATCGAGTAATAAATAATCGTCGATACTGCTGATTTTTGCGAAGTTGCTCAAAACAGTTTTTGGCTTTTCCTTGTCCTCCATTTTTTGATATTGCCGAATGAATTGGTCCACCATGTTCCGAATGATAATCTCCATTGCTCTTGCAACTCTGTGATAATAGACAGCAGAGAACATATGGAAACGTGCTTGCCAGAAAGCAATTACAGTTTCAACTGCGCTAGAATTAGGAATCAGAGAGTTCCCGTGTATCTCAAGACTCTCGGTTAGTCTTTCTGCATCAACAGCTCCATACTCTATTGTCCCAGTATGAAACGCATCTCTTGAGATGTAGTCAATCTTGTCAACATCTATCGTACCCGAAATGATTTCGCAAAGATACTTATCCTCCTTTGTCTCTTTCTTTAGGAGCTCCACTATGTCTGCCACTTTGATATTCAATCGTTTAGCTTCATCAGAGTTATCAAATGCCTCTTTGATTTCGTTATTGCTGCTGTTTTCCAAGATATTCAAAGTCATCTCTTCATGATCGACTTTCTGATATTGCTTGAGTATAGGTTCGAGTGTATGCGAAAAACCGCAATGTCCCAAATCATGTAGCAGGCCAGCTAGTCTAACTACCTCGATTTTTCTCGCTATTTCGCACATATCATCTGAAAGAGTCTTTACTTCAGGAAAACCCTCAATCCCTTTTTTGCATATCTCCTGAAGTTTTTCTGTTGCGCAGAAGCCCTTCTCCAATTTGTCCGACACCAGCAGTCTTTCAGCCATTTTTCCGGCCAGATGCATTACTCCCAGGGAGTGGCTGAAGCGAGAGTGTTCAGCCCCTGGATACACAAATCTAGCGCCTGTAGTCTGATTGATTCTCTTCAATCTTTGGAACGTTTTGGTGTCGATTATTGTCAGTTCCAAACGTGTGCAAGGAATATAATCATAAAGTGGATCTCTCAAGCTTGTTTCATATCTGAGGAACATATAGTACGGCACTTCACCTTTGCATTACAAATCCGACCAGTAATTTAATTGTTTGTGCCCAAATAAACATTCTCATTAGCCAAACGATGGAGGCGAGCGCTCGGTTGGCGATTTTTCTTTTGTGAATCCTTTATGGCTTCGTCTTATTCGCCCATATGGTTGAGGCGTAAATGGGCGCGCACGCCATCCCGCAAGCCTATTTCCTATTATCCTATTTTAGGAAATCAGAACATAAACACTAGAAAAGAAGCCCAATTCCTTCTTCTTTTGTTCTTCTATTAATTAAAGTTACAATAAGAAAATTGTGAGTACTGTTATTCTCAATACTGAAGCGCTTGCGTCACAGACATTCCTTTTTCTGGAATGGAAAATAATACTTGCCTAGCCTCACGCGGTAATAACCTCTTGTCAGTATTTGATTACCTCTTCAATTAAATCCCAGGCTTCTTCTGATAGAACCTTGGCGTCTTTTTGCCATTGAATAATTCGGGCGTTATCAGACGCTTCTTTCAGACACTTGTTCCAGACAAGGTCATCAAAATCATGTATATCTATTTGATACATCTCGGTACCGTATGATATGGATACTTCCGCATACACATCTCTCCAATGTACACTACTGACGTAGCCACCAACATTCTGATTAGTAAGAAGGAGGTCGTAAATCAGATGGGAATCCAGTTTGACCTCATGTTTCCTTGGTTTTGTGTTCACTGATATATGGTCAAGGACAACAGATTCCTTGCCCAAAATGCCATATTTCTCTTTTAGGTAGTTCGTCATGTTTTTGGTCACAATTTCGAGTACCGATTCCCGTGCGAAATATTCCTCCTTGCTCAAATTCTTCAACCGTCCTTCGTAGTAGTATATCTTATCAAGCAGGTCAGCCGGCATTTGCGCTTTGTAGTAAGTCTTCGACATGACCTCTTCAACGTCACGTGCATCGGGGCAATGATACTCTCCAAGCTCTTTGGCATGTTTTTCTAAAATTGAGGCAAGTGGTTCATAAATGCTCTCGACAAGTTTCTGCTTCATGGTCCAGTTTATTCTGAAAAGATTGGCAACCTCAAAGTGCTCCATTGCACCGATCATGGAGTTCATTCTTTTGTGGTATTTATGATCAGAAGACATGTGTGGAGCAGAATTGCTTTTCGGGATGTCTATGAGAAAAATGACTTGGTCCTTCTCGTTTCTGACTGGCTTTACTACTAATTCAGATATGGATGGCTGTATTTTCGTTGCGAGTTGGTTTTCCAATTTTTCCTTGTCTAGAGAGAATTCCCCCCACGTGATCTTCTCCGGATATATTCTCTTTCTCCTCCCTTTCTCGTCTTCAATTTCGCCCTCGGCGACGCCAAGAATCATCATCCCCCCATCTGTGTTAGCGAAACTTGCAACATGGGCGGCTAATTTGTCAGGTTCATGATAGACCGCAATGGACTTGTAGTCCAAGTTCATGTTTTCCTCAATTTTCTGGGAGATAAATAACAAGACATCTTCTGCTTTGATCTCCGTTGTTTTCTTGAAAAATCTCCCGATAAATCCCATGGATGAAGCTAATACCCAAGCTCTATTTATTCTTTGCAATTAACGGTTCTACTAGGCAGTATGTCTTGGGTTCTGTTGACTCTTAGGCGCTTGGGCAGGGTCTGTTAACCATCGATGCTTTTTCTTAGCGCTATGACCTGACGGTTGACAGGAAAAAGTATAGCCAGCAAGTTACGAGAACCACATACCACAAGAAATAATAGAAAAGAACGAACATCTCGGAATAGGGGAACACAGCATCAAATACAAACTGAACAGAAGAATCCTAACTACCTCCATCATCTCGATAGCCCTCATAATTCTTTTTTGGACGATTCTTCTCTTAGCCAAACATTTCAATGTTGTGGCGCGCTGCCTTGTCCCGAAATTGGTGTAAAGTGGTCATAATTCTTGTTTTCGGGTTTAGGGGCAGTTTTGAGGCTCATATGTGTTTTTAGCCCTTCTGTGTGCCTTGACTTTCAAGATGGGCTAAGTGTAGCCTCAACGGCTTATGGGAATAACTACTTCCATCCGGCTTTGATGGAACCCCCTGATTTGCCATCTTTCAGCGCGGTCAGGATTTGCCTACAAAACAAGCCCAAATCAAGCTCCAATAGATAAAAGAAGAATAAAAACCATTTTAGACCATTTTAGGGACAAGCCAGCGCGCGCGCTTCTTGTTAAGAGCTATCAAGAACTCAAGAACGTTCTCCCGATATTCGACATGCTCAAAGTTTGAAAACTCCGCGCGCTTTGTTTAACTTGCACCATCGATTATTCTCACCTTAGGGCACAGTGAGCAAGTCCCTTCAAGAGGCTGACCCATTTCAACTCTGAGAGAGAGCTTAGTGATCTCTCCGGCAAGCTCTCCGTAGTTCTCGAATCTCTTGCTGAATGCTTCTGTATCATCCAAGAAATCAGTCAGCTCCTTTATTTCCCTAAACTCAACTGTCTTTTCGAAACCCTCGCGGTTTTTGATGTTTGGTAAGTCAGGATATTCAATGGCGTATGGAAGGTCTCTTTTTTTCAGTCTAGTTTGGCTAAAGATCCTACCAAGAGGTCCTTTCCCCGGGACTTTAACATAATCCAAAACCATAAACTGATCTGGTGTCTTGATGTATTTTCCATATTTCTCAAATAGTTCTCTGACTCGATCATTGAATGCCAATTCAAACGCTTCTAAACGCTGATAAATGGCAGGGTAGCTTCTCAGATGTTCCTTTGCCGCTGAATAATAGACATGTCTGTCCTTGGAGTAAATCAGCAACATGTTTTGGAGAGCCGGAACGAGTTTCCTTGAATGTTCGACCATCAATTCATATTCCTCATTTGACCGAAAAATCCTCAGGTTCTCATACCAAACCCAAAAATCATTGTCCTTATGAACAAGGCCCCAAGGCTCAAGGTAGTCCTTCAATATCCTATCCAGAGTTTTCTCTGGAATCTTTCTCTCATCATTTTCCGATAATGTGATTGCTATTTTCTCTAAATCGCTCCATGACTTCCTTCCCTCTCTCAACGCATCGATAACTGGCTTCATCCATGTCCGAATTGGCAGTTTGCGAGCCATGCATATCCCTATCTTGACAGGAAATACTCTTTCTGACGGTCAGCATATAAGACTTTATGACAAATTGGTGTTTGAGCAAATGAAAGAAAGATGTCGCATAACCATTCAAGTAGAGCTAGAACAGAAAAAGAAAATTGAAGCTGTAATTAAACGCGAGTACCCAAGAATGAAAACGATTTCCGACATATTGCGTGCCGCTCTCAAGGAATTTCTTTCTGGAGAAGGTGGTCAGTTGGTTTGACTTCGCGTGTAAATGTATATTGGTATATGAAGAAGGTCATGAGTTCTCTGTTCTCTGTTGCACTCCATACACTCATACTCATTCATAACAACACACATACGCTCAAAAGGAAAGAAAACACACGACTCCATTCCGTAACGGGTTTTCCATATACCAATATCAATATACACACAGGGGCGGCTTTCCGATGGTAAGAAATGACGGCGTTGACGCAAGGCTAGCACGAATCCACCAAGTCGTTGAATGGATAACAGGTGCGTTGAACAAGGCGAAGCAGGAAGGAGTTGCCTGGATACCACTGCAGAAGACTTTTGCAGAGATAGAGTGGAACACAGGTTTAACGCAACAGAAGATCGTGGCTTATGCTTCCAACGGCGTTGCACGAGAAATCTACGTACTGGATCAGAGAAACGATCAAATCAGGCTTGTAGAAAGCTGATTCGAAATGGTTAGCTGCCCTGAGTGCGGTGCTTGTGCTTCAAGGCTTTACCGTGATGGCTTGAGGCTTTTGGCCGATGGTTCAATGACTCAACGTTGGCTTTGCCGAGACTGCGGCTATCGGTTTAGCGAGAAGCCTATTACTTCAAAAATGTCCAACGACTCATACACTAGTAGCCAAATATGCGTCTTAAGGAAGGCGAAAAACTTGGCCGATGCGCTAGAAATCAAAACTAGCGCGGGGACAGAAAACAAAACGTTGCAAGACACCAAAGGAAAAATCGTTGAATTGCTTTGGCATCTGAAAAATGACGGCAAACAACCGAGCACAATAAACAACTATCGAAAAGCATTCAGTCGCTTGCTAAGAGAAGGAGCCGACCTATTCAACCCTGAAAACACCAAGGAAACCCTGGCAAAGTCACAGATAAAAGATAACACGAAAAGAAACGTCGTTGCCATCTTGGACTGCTGGTTCAAGTTTGTCGGAGTCCAATGGAAACCTCCAAAATACTCAGCTGAACCCGAAATCCCATACATACCAACGGAGATAGAGCTTGACCAATTGATAGCAGCTTGCGGAAAAAAAGTAGCCACATACCTACAACTCTTAAAAGAAACCGGTGCAAGATGCGGCGAAATATCCAGCCTAAAATGGACATCTATCGATTTTCAACAAAGAATCGTGCGGATCAAAGCTGAGAAAGGAAGCAACTCCAGAATATCACCATTATCGGTGAAAGCTCTCGAAATGCTAAACAATCTACCTAAGAACACAGAAAAGATATTTGCGCAGGCTGACGACATGAGAACCAACTTCTTCATCCAACGTAGACGAATCGCCAAGAAACTCGCAAACTCCCGACTGTTAGAGATCCACTTTCACACGCTGCGGCATTGGAAAGCAACGATGGAGCAACACAAGACAAAAGATCCCTGGCATGTTAAAGAAATCCTAGGCCACAAAAGTATTCAAAGCACGGAAGCCTATATCCACATTGAGAAGATGCTCTTCCACATTGGAGGCAATGACGAATTTCACGTTAAAGTGGCAACCAACGCCGAGGAAATCACTGGACTACTTGAAACTGGATTCGAGTACATAATGACCAAAGACAACTTGGCGTTCTTCAGAAAACGGAAGTGAATTTAATGGATTCAATAAAAACTTACGGGATTATCTCGCAGCCATTATATTTCATATATTCAAAATCCTCTATTCGAACTTTCTTTCTTTTGATTAGTTCTTCTATCCTAGGCATTTGCTCACGGACAGCTTGTATCAAGTTCCTCACGGTATCACAGACGTGAGAATACGCCTCTTGGCTCCAACGTTTGGTGAGGGTCGCGTACAAGCATCTACCTCCACACAGATTGAGTGCACCGCATTGTGTGCATGGTTCGCCAACGTCAATTTTCTTCAGTTTCAAAGGATCTGCATTACTGATGTGACCGAGATAGTAGTCTTTCATTCCCCACATCGTTGGACAGGGAATTATGTATCCGTCTGTCTGGATGGCATAGTTTATCCATCCTCCACCGCAACGGAGAAGATTCTTGTCTTCTTTGTGAAGAAAGGAATGGGCCACGCCGAGGATTGGGTAAAGCCGAAGGACGATGCCCTCGTTTTCCATCGTGTCAACCCAGAACCTGACAAGTCTAGCAACTCCAGGGTTGTAACACTCACGGCTCCATCGTTCGAAGTCCCTTCGCGCAAAATCATTCTTCCAAAAACCCGCATTCAACTGCCAATGGACAGAAGAAAATGAAAAATCTCCGTTGTTCAAAAGCCATGTGACTTGCGCATATATGTCAGTTTGCTCCATAACCGTCATTCTGGCGATGATCTCGCCCTCGAAACCATTCCGTCTGATCAATTTCAAGTTGTCAATAACTCTTTCGAAGGTCCCTGTTCCTCGATAATGGTCTGTTAGCACTTCATTTCCATCCACAGAAACAAGTATCGTGTGGAGACGATTGACGTATTCTGGTTCCAAACTATCAAGCAGAATACCATTTGTCTGAATCATGAAATGTTTGACCCTGACCTTGTCCACTATTCTCTTTATTTCCTCGATGCAGAGTAAGGGCTCTCCACCGTAAAAAGTCAGAACGCAGTCTCTGTCTTGTCTACAGAACTCCCTAAGACAATCAATGTCGTAGCTCATTTTGCTGGGTAACGAATAGTCAACGTCAAAACCTGAGAAATCCTCATCAACATCTTCCAAAGCCTCACCATAGCAGTATAGACATTGCAGATTGCAAGCAGTTGTCAATATCACGTGAAAAAACATGGCTTCTTTCCTTCAAGACTGGTCCATCTGAAGTTTCAATGAAACTCTTGCTAATATTCTTCGCGCTTTATGCCAAACAGTGGATTAGGCCCTTGTACGAAATACTACACGATCAGAATGAATGGGATTATGCGATTTTTTGTTAAAGAGGGCTTTGCCTATTCTTCTGCACGCCTGTCAGGCGTATTTTTCTTTCACTTTCTTTGCTCTCTCAAGATAACTCCTTAGTTCCATTTCTCTGATTCGCTTCTCCGAAAGAGTTTCGGTGGCGTACATCAATGGCAACACAGCCACGAACAAGAAAAAGCTAGCCAGCGAGAAAGCAGTTGCTGCCGGGATAGCGGCAAGAGACGGTGCACCAATCTCCGAAAGAAAAGCCGCGAGGAGATAAGGAAGGCCTCCAAGAAGATAATATCTCTCCTTCTGATTGTTGCCGGCGAGGTCTCCCCACACGGTCATGAAGAAAACCGCCGCAAACATCCCCCAAGCGATGCCATCTAAAACAGTGTATATATACCAAACTGCTTGGCTTCCAGAGAAAAGCCCAAATACAGCGTAATCAATGCCCAGAATAACGAAGCCGGTTATTATGACTCGTTTTCGACCCACAATGTCCGCCAGCATGCCCCCTACAACCGCAAAAAAACCCGTTATAGCAAATTCAATAGATACAGCAAGAGCAATAGATTCAGCAAGAGTGAACTGCGATCCCCACAAACTACTAATTCCCATCAGACGGTTGATAACCGGCGCTTCAGTGAAGTTCACCAGCGAAAACATGATCCATGGAAGCAGATAAAGAAGCATATCTCTCCTGCCAAGTAGTGACCGGTAAGTGGGCACCACAGAAGCACTGGACAGCTCCCCATGAATCCTCGATAGCCAGAAGAATGCCACAAAACCGAAAAACCTCCACAAAGCAAGCGCCTCAGATGCTTGGGCCGGATTGAATCCGCGCATCAGAAAGGCAAGCGCGAAGACACTGAAACCGACAAAGCCCCAGGCAATCCCCCCGTAAGTTCCCCGATTTCCGACATTTGTCACGTCTGCAAAGTATGCAAGGCATGATGGAAGGCCAATGCCTATGGAAACGCCAAACATGAGCGAAATCAAGATGTTGATTGAAATGTTGTTGAAGGAAATTATAGGTAATAGGATTGTAGTAACTGCCCCAAGAAGCACCCATAGTGAGAGACCTGTTTCTCTTGAACGCCGAAACAGTGACGCTCCCAGAATGGCTGCGACAGCTATTCCTACATAGTGAACACCCAAGACCAATATATCATGATTAGCATAATAGCCAAAGGGTAAACTGTACGTTAACCAATACCATGCAATGCTGTTGAACACTAGAACAAGAGCCGGAGCGAATCTCTTAGCAGGGATTCTCGTCTTGAAAACTCTAGCTTGTTGCATGAGGCGCGGCGACCGAACATACAAAAACATTTTCCATAGATAAAACGTTTCTTAATTTTGTAACAGTATTCATGTTCAACAACAAATCTTAAGTAGTAGATGTGTTGTACACATATTACAGTGAGGGATTGAGATGAAGGTAAAGAAACGCAAAGTCCCAGCACGGTACCTTGGAATTTAGGCTCTATAAGTCTTCGAGAGTACTTGCTGCCATTCTTCTGAGAAGAATTCCGGCTGTTTTGTTTTGCACGATAGTTGTTTGTTTGCTGGCTTCAGCTACGAGATCTTGCATATATTTCCGCAACCTCGCCACGGGTTTCGAGCTCAATACAACGTCGAGTAGGACCTCGACATCCTTAATGTTGAGTTCCCCTTTTTCTATGATTTTTTCTATCTTTTCTCTTGACTCCTTGTCTTGAAGGGCATACAGCACAGGAATGGGAAAAGCCTCGGTCTTGATCCGCTGATTCAGTTCTTCGATTTCGAAGATATCTACGAATTCCTCTCTGAGCGTAGCTAATGTTCCCAGAATTCTTCCATACCGTGCCAATGCCTCAACCTCTTTGCGGCTTCCCCCTCCGAATATAGCAGCGATACGCATGTCCGCCTCGACGCTTGCAGCCTTCTTCTCTAATATCCTCAGGTATTCCTCAGGAGAAGCCTCTAATCTCCGCTTTAGACGCAGCTCTGAGGCATGAGCGTTTCCAACGACGAAAAACGAGGTCTTTAGGACAGAGAAGATTTCATTGGATCTTTCGGGAGGCAGTCTGCAAGCGACTTTGCCCATTAATGTAAATCCGTCTATCATGAACGCGTTTCCTAGCAGGAGCGCAATGTCTTTTCCGTATTTGCCGAAGACGGTCGAGCAATCGTGCTTGGTTTTGGAATCATCAACTATGTCGTCGTGTATGTCAAATGCTGCCGCCAACATAGCCATCGCAGCTTGGGCTTCTATCTGTTTGGCAGGGTTTCCTTCGACGGCTTCGAGGGCTATCGAGAAGATTCCAGGGTGAGTGAAATCGTTCCAATACGAGAAGTAGTGATCGAGTGCTTGCCGAAGTTCTTTGTGCTCAATTCCTTCTGACAACAAAGATTCCTTAACAAACTTTTGACATTCCTGGCTTCTTTTTGCCAGCTCTTTAATGATGCTCCTCGACTGGCTCTGGGTCTTTTTAGGACTCATATTTTCATCATAGCCTCTAGTTCTATTTAAGTCATGACAAACAAGGTTCGCACCTTCAAATCTTGAGATTGCAATTGTTTCTCTTGAATGACGCTATATGCTCCAACGTAATGTCGTCTTTTCCCAAAGCGCGCGCTTGTGCAAGTCTCCAGCCCGTTTGTTCTCTGTTCAAAATTCGTGAGCGCGAACACCCGGTTTTGGACGGGTGTAATGGCTGTTCTTGGCGAAAGTGGCAAATTGATGAGTTATTAATTAATGAGCCTTTGCTTGGGCAGTCTGTGACACAGGTTTCGCAAGTAATATTGAAACCAAAAAAAGGATCCTAAATTGCTGTAATATGTAAGGACATTTCTTGCACCATTGTAAAGTTCATTGCCATAGTCTTGTCTCCAGTACTTTTCAAATAGGCGCATGTCCCCCTGTAAGTACGCTGAGGCACAGAGCATCCCGCCTTTCATGGCATAGTAGATTCCTGCGCCGCCTATGGGGTTCACATGCCCTGCCGCATCTCCTATCAATGCCCAGTTGCCTCCAGCACATGATGTATCAAAGAAATCTTTCTCCCATATGGCCGGAACTAGGCCAGCGTACAAATGTCCTTTCATAGTTCTCAGTCGCTTTCCGGCGCTGTGAGAAAAGAGGAATCGATCCAACGATTGTCTAAGTTCTTTCCCTGATTCCATGCCTCCGATACCGAAATTTATACTTGTTCTCTTGGGGAAAATCCATATGAAACCTCCCCTTCGAATATATTCGTGTGAATAGTAGGCTTCTACCGTGTTTGCTTCGAAGTTTTCTCGTATGTACTTGCTTGAGCATTGAAAAATGTAACCGACGGTTGTTGCGATGAATTTCGGATCAATAGGCCTAGAGACATACTCTCTTACTAGTGACCGGCAACCATCCGCGCCTATGAGAACCTTGACATTCACAGACTTTTCCTCGTTTGTTGTCAGTACCCAGTCGTTTCCTCCCCTTGCTACGTGGTTTACTCTTTCTTTGTAGAACACCACACTATTGTTTTTCAACGCTTTTTTGAGCAAGTACCAGTCAAAATCTCTTCTTAAAACCAAAAACATCGGAGGTTCGATGAGCAATCTCGTCCTGAATATATACCTTTCAGACAAGACCCACAAGATTTCGTTCTCCAGAACTTGCTTCGGAATGCTGAATTCATCAACAACTCTATCGTCGAGTAGTCCGCCACATGCCTTCTCGCGCGGATGCGAATTGTCAAAGAGAGCAACCCTGATTCCTGCCTCTCCCAAAACCTGTGCACACATGGAACCCGCAACGCCAGCTCCAACAATTCCCACCTCAAAAACATCAGGCAATTCTCACATTCAACCCCTAGGCCAATCAGGACTATTCAGTTCGCACAACTAACCGTTCAATATCACAACAGACCGTTGCCGCCAACTTTCTCGAAGTCGGCGCAGGCTAAGGGTCGGGCTATTTGACATCTTTGTCCTCAAGCTGCTCCTTCAGTATGCTGTTGTAGGCATTCAAGTATTCTTCTCCTTTTCGCGTTAGTGTGTACACTTTCCTTATTCTCCCGCCTTGTCGTTCGTTTTGGCTGGTCAAAAAGCTTTTGCGCTCTAATGCGTTCAGCATCGGGTACAATGCTCCGTGTCTGAGTTTTACGCCGAATTTTGTATCTGCTTGTTTCTTTATCATGTAGCCCCACATTGGTTGGGTCCGGATAAGTCTTAGTATTTGGATGTCGAGCAGGTTTCTGGTGATGTGTTGTACAAGTTCCTGTTTGTAGGCTTCTGCCAATTCTTTCACGTTCTTGTTATGTCCTATTCTGTACTGGTTCATGTTTCGGCTTATTAGAGTTATGTTGGAAGTGGAGGTTTCAATATGCTTTCTTATGCTTTCTTATGTCTGATGTAAGCATGAACCTTTATAGGGTAGTTTAGGGTTTATAGAGACTCAAGATATGTCATACCGAGGACATATCGTATCCACGTCCAACAAACAAACTGTTGGACAAATAAACACAAAAGAAGGAACAACACGATGATGAACAACACAAAAGAAGTTCAGGCCAAACTGATGAAAGGCCTGCTGGACCTGATAATACTCCAATTCCTAAACGAACAGCCCGTGCACGGCTACCAGATAATCACAAAAATCCGAAAAACCTTCGGAGTCTACTTCGGCCCAAGCACCATCTATCCTCTTCTGGGAACACTGGAGAAAAAGAGGTTCGTGAAAAGCGAATGGGACATGAGCACTGAAAGACCGAGAAAAGTTTACAAACTGACCACAGAAGGCCAGAACCTGCTGAACTTCACAGAAGACTCGCTCAACTTCATATGCAGAAAAATAGGCACACCCGGAGTATCCAAGAACGACATGCCAGAAGCCACCCTTCAACACTCAGCACTTCGCCCCTTCCTGAGAAAACTCGAAGAACCGAAACCAATAATGTAGAGTCCCACCCCCACTCTTTTGATCGCCCCACAGAATGAAAAGGCCCAACAAGCTTGGAGTCGTTAAAAGCGGAGACGACGCAATTCGCGAACAATCCAACCTTGCCCATAAGTCATCTTCGGCCCAAACCGAAGCAATAACGTCGGCTTCGCCAAGATGACAATAAATCCCCTAACTTCTTAGTCGATCTACCACTTGACTTCTGATCTTGGTCAACCTGTTGCTCAGTTCAACAAGGTAAGAAGATGGATCTCTCAGTCTTTTGTACTTCTCTGGAAGCTCCGAGAGATTCTCCAAAGTTGCCTCTCTTATCTCTTGAAGCCTTGGCATTTCACAGGTTATCTGGCCATCTTTCATGACCTTCCTCAAAAGACGCTCTCCCTCAATCTCTTCATCCTCCAAACCGATTAGGTCCTTGACACATTTTCTGTTCTCGTCTCTCTGCCTAAAGATTTGTTTCTTCCCTGGCAACGTCACTTTGCCCTTACTCAATTTCATCGTAGGAACGAAATTCCCTTCTTCAACTTTCCCCGACAATTTGTACACAACGTCTACGTAGGGCCTATCCAAGGACGTACTCATCCTCGTTCCGACGCCGAAAGCATCAATTTTCGCTCCCTCTTTCAACAGTTCCTCGATGACGTATTCGTCTAAGTCGCCGCTTGCAAATATCTTAACATAATCCAAGCCGCGGTCGTCCAGAACCCGTCTCACCTTCTGACTTATGCTCAGCAGGTCCCCACTGTCCAGCCTGACGGCGTTTAGCCTGTAACCTTTCTTCTCTAATTCCTTCGCAATGATGGCCGCATTTTCTGCACCTTTCAAATCGTCGTAGGTGTCTATCAAGAAAGTGGAAGTCTGAGGGAATGTTTTGGCAAAGGCTCTGAACGAGTCTACCTCCTTGTCGAAGAACATTATGTAGGAATGCGCCATGGTCCCGAACAAGGGGATACCGTATTTCATACCGGCTAGCACGTTGGAAGTTCCTTCGGCCCCTGCCAGGTAACTGCATCTCGCAGCTTTCATCCCGGCGTCTGTTCCCTGTGTTCTTCTCAAGCCGAACTCTATCACGGATCTGCCCTTCGCCGCACGGACAACCCTTGAAGCTTTGGTGGCAATCATAGTTTGAAGGTTCACCGTGTTTAGAATGAAGGTTTCAACAAGCTGAGCCTCTATTATCGGCGCAGTCACCCTGATTAAGGGCTCTTCAGGAAAAACTATTGTTCCTTCAGGAACCGACCACACTTCCCCAGTGAACTTGAAGCCCTTCAGATACTCCAGGAACCCCTCGCTTAGTCTCTTCTCCCTCAGGTAGCTGATGTGTTCCTCACTGAATTTCACGTTTTCGAGGAAAAGCAACACTTGTTCTAGCCCGGCGAAGATGAAGTAGGATCTGTTCGGCGGCAACTTTCTTATGAACAGGTCGAAGGTTGCAGTTTCGTTTCTTCCGTTTTCAAAATAGCTGGCACACATTGTCAGCTCGTAAAAATCAGTTAAAAGGCTCATGTTTGCTTCGTCGACAAAGTCAAACTGCGGTTTTTTCATCTGTCCAGCCACAGAACACTATTACCCGTTGGTTTTAAGAATGTTTACGTTCTCTTTTTTCGAAGATTTGATTGTCTACTTTAACCTATCTCTCTCCAAGTTTTGCGAAGCACCTTTCCAGCAAACGCTTATCTGCCTTCCCTGCGGCTTTCCATCTTGATTGAGGAAGCTGCGCATGTCTATTTTGTCGATTAACAGGCTCAGACGCCTTTCCCTCGGTTTTCCCACGTTAGACGATTTTTTCCAAGGGTTTGAGCTTGGAGACTTTGTTGTCATGCGCGGCAACGCGGCTTCATTCATGTCCTTCGTCTTATCGGTGCAAACTCAGCTTCCGATTGAACGTGGCGGCCTGTCGTCTCGCACTGTTTTCGTGGATGGCGGCAACATGTTTAGTCCATATTCGGTTGCGGAAATTGCACGCGAACGCGGTGTAGACTCTAAGACTGCCTTGGAAAAGGTTTACGTGTCAAGGGCTTTCACCGCACACCAGCTTTCGTCGCTTGTCTTAGAAAAACTGTGTCTTGTTCTGCGAAAAACTCGGGCGCGTCTGCTAATCGTCTCAGACATTTCATCCTTATTTTTGGATCGCGACGTGCCCAAAGCTGAGGCCGAAGAACTTTTCATTAAAACCTGCTCCAAACTGTCTGAGATTGCATCTGAAAAACAGGCGATTGCCGTTGTCACCTATCTTCCAAGAAAGCGATCTAGAATGGAATTGTTTTTTGAAGCCGTCCTGTTCGGAAAGTCCACTGTCTTAATCAGGTTAAGAAGGAAGGGTCAGATTTTCACTTTTTCCTTAGAAGATCATCCCCGCATCAAGCCCTTCATCAGGAATTTTACGATAGAGCAAGCCCCCTTAAACTGTGTTCATGGAGGTGCAGGTTTTGGGAAGAACCGTTCCATCCTATAGACAAGCGGCGGAAGCCGAGATTGCCAGTTGGGAAGGGTTTCGAAGGGCCTTGCGAGACAGAGATCTGGAAGCTTTCGATGAAATGATGAACGCGTGCAGGATGCACGCGTCGGCGGGGAGCATGGCGACCAGGCCTATACTCATCGAGGCAATGTTCATGACTGTTTTGTTAAGCCAGCAGAAGAGGCTCATGGAGATAGCGGAAAACCTTGAGCGACTGGAAAAAAAGCTTCGTCAAACTTAACCCCGTTCGAGGTTGGCTGTTTGACGTTTATCCTTCAGGCCCGGATGAGGTGGCAGTGTGGCTTATTGCAGAAAACGGAGAAAGAGTTAGACTCGTTGACAAGTTCGCATCAAAAATCTACGTTTCTGGAAATCCCCTAGCTCTTAAACGTCTAACAGAAAAAGTCAGATCAGCAGGTTCGGTTGCTGATTGGCGTTTTGTTGAAAAAACCGCGGATTTCATGGAAACTTCCAAGCAGAGGGTCTTGGAGATCAGCATCAGCGACTACACAAGAGCAGCAAGTTTTGCACGAGAGCTGCACAACTTCGGCGCTGGTAAGGAGTTCCGCTGCTACAACGTTGATGTCCCAGTCTCGCAGGCGTACCTGTATGACAAGGATGTCTTTCCATTGGCGCACGTGTTGGTTATTGACTCCGGAAAAAGGCTGTACTATGAAATGCTTGACTCGGTTGAAAGCGTTGACTATCATGTTCCACCCTTACGTTTTTTGTGGCTCAGAGCGAGCGTGAAGAAAGAAGGCGTTTCGCCCAAGCTGACTGACAAGATAGACAGTATATCGTTGGAATCTGGCGATAGAACGCTTGTAATTGAAAGAGGAAGCGAAGCGGAGAAGATTCTGGAGCTGGTCAAAACTGTCAAGGAGGACGACCCAGACATAATTTTTACCGAAGGCGGAGACTCATTTCTCTTTCCTTACCTAGCCCACAGGGCCTTTGTAAACAGTGTCCTAAACAGTTTTATCTTGAGCAGAGACGACGTTCCCCTGAAAGCCAGCAAAGGGCAGGGAACAACGTTCTTTTCTTATGGACGAGTCTATCACAAAGCACCCATGCAAAAACTCGTCGGCCGAGTTCACATCGACGTAAACAACACGTTCATCTACACCGCCTGCGGTTTAGAGGGGCTGATTGAGGCTTCAAGAACGTGCAGAGTCCCCCTTCATCGAGCTGCAAGAGCGTCTATCGGAACCATAATGTCCTCCCTGCAGCTTTACACCGCGTGGAGAGACGGCATTCTCATTCCTTGGAAGAAAAACGAGCCAGAGTCCTTCAAAACCGCATGGGAACTGCTCGTCGCAGACCGCGGCGGCTTCATTTTCGAACCTAAACTCGGCTTTCACACAGACGTCGTGGAAGTTGACTTCACCTCCATGTTTCCAATGCTGATGCTGACGCGGAACATTTCGGCCGAAACCATTCTGTGCAAATGCTGCCCAAACTCCAACAACAGAGTTCCAGAACTCGGGTACAACATCTGCGAGAAAAGAACGGGCATCGTGCCCAAAACATTAGAGTTGCTCTTGAAGAAACGTTTGAAATACAAGAGTCTGATAAAGGAAGTGGAAGACGAAGGCTTAAGAAAAATCTATAACAAGAGGCAGACAGCCCTCAAATGGGTCTTAGTCACCTGTTTCGGCTATTTAGGCTACAGAAATGCACGGTTCGGAAAGGTTGACGCTCACATCGCAGTGTGCGCTTTTGCGCGTGATTCACTGTTGAAAACTGCCAGGCTGGCCGAGCAACATGGCTTCGAAGTCATCCATGGAATTGTGGATTCCCTTTGGCTTAAAAAACTAAACGTTTCTCCGCGAGAGGTTGCAGAGTTCTGCGGCAAAGCTTCAGAGGCCATCCGGGTTCCCTTAGGTGTCGAAGGAAAATATCGGTGGATTGTTTTTCTCCCATCGAAGGTTTTGAAAGGTGTCCCAGTTCTAAACCGGTACTATGGAGTGTTTGAAAACGGCGAAATCAAAATGAGAGGAGTGGAAGCTAGACGCGGAGACACGCCCTTCTTCATCGCCAAGGCCCAGATGGAAATGATAAAGACACTCGCAGGAGCCAACAGCTTGGAAAGTTTCAAGGAGAGAATTCCAGAAGCCTTGGAAGTTTTAGGAAACTATGCTGACAAGCTGGTTGAAGGCAAAGTTGATGTGCCAGAACTACTGATTGCCAAAAGGCTTTCAAAGTCTCTCGCTCGCTATAGCCACGACGTTTTCCAAGCCATCGCCGCCAAACAGTTGAAAAGGGCCGGTTTCGAAGTGCACGCGGGGCAGACGGTTCAGTACGTGGTAACCAACGCTAAATCCAGATGGATTAACGAGAGAGTTACCGCTGCCCAGCTGCTAAAGCCTAATACGCGTTATGATGCAAAGGAATACGTGAAGATGCTGTTTTCTGCCGGTGAAACTTTACTCGGAGTGTTCAGGTACACTACAAGCAAGATTCAGGCTGAAGCCGTTTGCCGAGAAAAACAGATTGCACTGTCATGAAGATGAACCCACAACAACTAATCGCGTCAGCCAAACCAGCCGCTCAAAATCCAATTCCTCTACTTCTTTTTCTTGAAAAACAACTGACGGAATATTCCAACTTCATTAAAGGGAGAGAATCACCTATGGTTTAGGTTTTGTCCAGCATGGAATTCTCATCGCGGTGGCATGCTGATCCTTCCGACTTGCGTTCTATTTTGCTATCATGACTTCAGTTGCCTTTACAATTACTTCTACTTGGTCGCCAACCTTTATGCCCAAGTCTTCCGCCGCTTCCTTTGAAATCAAGGCTGTCACGGTGCCTGGCACCGTTATCTCGACTTTGACTTTCGCCATCAAGCCATCCTTCTCGACATGAGTGACCTTTCCCTTCAATCGGTTTCTGGCGCTGATCTTCAATCTTTTCACCTCCATCGTACTTTCCTCACCCAGAACCTCGCCCAAGTATGCTTCCAAACGCTCGTACTCACTCAGCAGGCTCTTCCCCAAGTCGCTGAGTTCGGCCCCACCGCCTCCTGACTTTCCGCCTCTGAAAGTCATTACAACAGTTTCACCGACTGTCTTTTCGATCTTCTGCAAGTAGTTCCAAACGTAGCGATAGGACATGCCTAATTTTTCGGCAGCCATCGAGATAGATTTTTCCTTTCCTATTTGCTCGAGAATCTCGGCTCCGCCCTTGCCTAGTAAGGGTCTTCCATTTTCTTCTATCCAGATTTTGAACGAGAACCTGTGTTCCTTTTGGGCAAGCATTCTGGTTTTCTATTATTGCACCACGTTTATAAGTCCTACTTTGGAAAAACCCCCACCTAAACTGGCGACGATGACCCTGATCAAGAGTTAGCGCGGCGCGCGCGTATTCAGATTTGTTATTCTCCTTTCTCTCGTCATTGAAGCTCAGCATACGCTCACGTGCTATGCGTCATAAAAATATTTTGGCGCACGCGCAAAACAATGAAAAATCCTCCATGCAAGCACTGCCTCAACGAGTTACTCAACTTGCAGCGTGGCGCTTGTTCAGAATTCTAACCGAGTTAGGCTTGGAAGATAACGCGCGCTTCCTTTCTTTTTGACGTTTCTTCAGGCCTGAGTGGGCCTTCCGCCGTCCGAGGTGGTCACTCTCAGGAAGAAGATGAATTTTCCTGCAATCCACCTATTGTATTATCCATAATGCTTATTAGCTTAGTCGATATGAATTCAAAAACATAACGGTGAAAAAGAATGAAAGCATGGCAAAAAATCTTAATTGCTGCCGTAATAGCGACAGTCGTAGTGATCGTGGGAACCATAGCTTACTTGGATTTCTCCCCGACACCACGCCTGTACATATCCACGACCACGAGCCTCTACGACACTGGATTACTCGACCAAATAAAAACGCAATATGAAGCAACTCATAAGGTGGACATCTACTTCAATCCACAGGGAACAGGTGTCGCTCTCGCGGATGCTGCAGCCGGAGAGGCGGACTTAGTTCTAGTTCACGCACCGTCATCGGAATATCCTTACCTTGCAAATGGCACCTTGGTCTGCAGAAAAATCATCGCTTGGAACTACTTCACCATAGTAGGACCCAGCTCCGACCCGGCCAAAATCACTGGCAAAAACGCTACCGAAGCATTGAAAAACATACTAGCATATGGAAGAAACCAAACAGGCATTATAGTTTGGGTTTCGAGAAATGATGCCTCCGGCACGTACACGAAAGAGGTAAGCCTCTGGAAATCAGCAGGCTACAATTGGACGACAATATCAAAAGAATCGTGGTTTGCGAGCACAGGGCAAGGCATGGGCGCAACGTTACAGGTGGCTGACGAAAAAAGTGCATACACGCTTTCAGATTTAGGAACCTACCTTAAGTATTCACGTGGCGGCACGATCTCTCTGGCAGCGCTAATAAAAGGCCCTGATTATTCCCTGCTTAACGTCTACAGCGTTTACGCAGTAAACCCACAAAAAGTCAGCAACGTCAGCTTCAGCCAAGCCATAACCTTCATAAAATGGCTTGTTTCAGACGCCGGCCAACAAGTGATCAACAACTATGGCACAAGCAATTATTCGCAACCCCTATTCTATGGCGCAGTTCAACCCCTCAAGAACAACAGTCCGCAACCCGACGCGTCTTGGATAAAGCAATACGCCCTCTTCAACGGCACAGAATGTCCAACGCAATACCAGGATGACCATCCAGAGCTCTATCCTTAGAGGCAAAAATGAATGAACCAGATATTAGAGGGCATAATGAAAGCTTTCCAACTGATCTTTTCTGGCGATCCAACCCTCTATGGCATCATTTACCGCTCCCTTCTTTTTTCTGGAGTTGCAGCAATTCTTGCCGTACTCTGGGCAACGCCAATTGCGATGCTATTGGGCTTGAAGAATTTTCCTGGCAAGTCTATAATTAAAGGTTTTTTCACGGCCTTAATCGGCATCCCCACCGTGGCTTTAGGCCTGTTTCTTTGGTTGATTCTTTCAAAAGAAACTGGACCGTTGGGATTTTTGGGATTGCTTTATTCTCCCGGAGCGATTATTTTGGGCGAAGCATTACTTGTGACACCTCTGATTGTCAGCATTGCCACAAATGCCATCGAAGCTGTCGATCCTGAAATGATCAATCTAGCTAAGACCTTGGGCGCTTCGGAGTCCCAGGCTTCGATCGCCGTTTTGAAGGAAGCGATCAACGGGATCGTTTTTTCGAACATTGCCGGTTTCAACCGCGCGATTGCAGAGTTGGGAGTTGCCTTGATGGTGGGCGGCAATCTTGCAGGTTTAACTGATGTCTTGACGACGGACATTTCGTCTGACACGGCACGCGGCGACTTCCCCACGGCCATTGCCCTCGCCATAATTCTGCTCGCAATAGTTTTTGGCATAAATTTAATAATAGTTATCGCCAGAAACCCGCGGGTGCTCCTCACCCTCGGCAGGATGCCCCAATAAAGCCTCAATGAATTATATGGGTCAGAGGCCGAGAAATGACGGTGCTTGCAGAGTTAAAAAGCCTGACGCAATGCTTCGGCAATAGGACTGTGTTAGACAATGTCACCCTGCAAATTCAGCAAGGCGAAATACTAGCATTGCTCGGGCCTAATGGGTCTGGAAAAACCACTCTCCTGAAAGTTCTCGCTTTTCTTTTAAAACCTAAAAGCGGAGAAATCAGATTTCAAGGCGAAATAGTCACGGATAAGAATTCAGAGAGAATGCGGCTGCAGAGTGCATTGGTGTTTCAGAGAACAGTGCTCTTCAGCACTTCTGTGTTTAACAATGTTGCTTACGGTTTGAAAATGCGAAAAACACCGAAACCGGTGATTAACGAAGAAGTTAGGAAAGCACTGAAACTCGTGAAGTTGGAAGGCTTCGAGAAGCGTTCGGCTAAGAAACTTTCAGGCGGAGAACAGCAAAGAGTGGCGTTAGCCAGGGCGTTGGTCTTGAAAAACAGGCTCCTTCTCCTAGATGAACCCACTGCAAACCTAGATCCAAAGAACGCTTCGCTCATTGAGGAGATCATCCTCACAGTTAATCGCGAACTGAAAACCACGATTGTCATGGCTACACACAACATGTTCGAGGCCAAGACTATACCTCACCGGGTTGCGTTGATAAATAATGGAAGAATAACCGAAGTTGGAGCAACATCAGATATTTTCACCAAGCTTTCGAGAAATCTGGCGAGTTTTGCGGCGGTTGAAAATACTTTTCTCGGGACTGCACGAATAACAGAAGCTGGCACAACGATTGTGGATGTTGGTAATGATGTGCAGATTGAGACGGCTTTTGCGAAGCAAGGCGAAACTTCCGTCTTCATAAGTCCTCAGGACATAATTCTCTCAAAAAAGCCCTTCGAATCCAGCGCCAGAAACGTGCTCATGGGCAGAATAAATCAGATTTCGGACATAGGTTCGCTTGTTAAACTGACTGTTGACGTGGGAAAGCCGTTTACAGTTCAAATAACCAAACGGTCTTTTGGCGAGATGTCCCTCAATCTAGGGGCAGAAGTTTTCATCATCTTTAAAGCGTCAAGCGTACAGGAAATTTAGATAGCGCCTTTTCTTTCTTCTGACAGCTCATACAATAGCACGCGGTGGGGCGTTGCCAAATTCAGACAAAAATGGGTTTCAATTAGTGTTTGTTTTTTTTTGGCGTGAATTCGGATGCTTTTGACGGGAGAATAGTTGACGTTTCGAGAGCAAGAAGCTGGTCCATTACGCTCGCTGAGTTGGTTAAGGACATGGGGTTCGCCCGTTCAACGGTGGTCATCCATCAGGAGCGGCTTGGAACGGAAGGACTCCTGTTGAATTAAAAAAAGCAGAGGGCGTCTAAGGCCCAGATCCCTGTACCGCCTTACAGGCACTCCCACGCCTAAAGGAGCCTCATCACCCAGTATCGTTGCCCGAAGTCTCGAAGCTCAGAAAGGCCAGCAGACACGAGAAGGTGGCCTATTGCAAACTCGCAAAGAACGCGTACGCAGCCCAAAACTGCCAGCTAACCATAAAACCAAAATAAAATGTTTTTGCCTGAACTTAGCAACAAGCTGGCGCGCAAAACCCGCTAGATCACGTTTGTGAACAAGTCAAAATCCAGCCGACTTCTACTAGACTGCCTTTCTCTCCTCAGCTAACTCATACAATATTACAAGAGCCTCACCCAATGAAATCTTTAGCCTAGACGCCAAGTCCGTAGGCGTTGTCTCAGGTTTTTCGGAAAGAATAATTAGTCTTGTGTAGGCCTTGTGATTCGGGTACATAACCAGTGAGTGAACCGTCACAACCAATATAGGCCACAGCGTCTCCTTCACACAATCTTCAATGTTCATAGCACATCAACAACGATTTACGTCGGAAGAGAAATATTCGGTTTGCCCTTCAAACATGCATGGTGAAGCAGTTATGAATTGCGTACAGAAAAAAGTCATGCCTTCTTTCCTTGCCTCACTCACGCTTGGCGAGGCCCTTCAGCGCATCGTTACCACAAAGTATATCTCGGCAGGAAAGTGATTAGAGCCTTCAAATTCATGAGGTTTAAGTGAGAATCGATGACCATAAAGGCCGTAATCTTCGATTTGGATGGGACCATTACAGCCTTCAACCTCGATTACATGACGCTAAGGTCGGAAGTCAGAGGCTTCCTCATAAGAACTGGCGTGCCGGCATCGGTTCTATTCGTGAATGAGAGCATATTCGACATGCTTAACAAGACTGAGATTTTCATGAAGAACAGCGGCAAATCAACGAGAACCCTTGAGAAGGTGCGCAATGAAGCTTTGGCCATAGCTGAAAGACACGAGTTGGAAGCCGCAAAGACCACGTGTCTGCTTCCAAACGTGCTCGAAACGCTGAAGATCTTGAAGGAAATGGGTTTGAAAATCGGCCTGTGCACTGTCAACAGCGAAAAATCCGCGAGCTACATCCTGAAAAGGTTTGGAGTCGCCAGTTTCTTTGATGCGGTAATTCCACGCAACAAGGTCAAACGTGTTAAGCCGAGCGGTGAGCATCTGGAGGCGGTCTTGAAAGCTTTGAAAGTCAGTCCGAAAGAAGCGTTGCTTGTCGGAGACGCAACACGCGACATGGAATGTGCCAAAGAGTTGAAGGTCATGGCCGTGGGCTTGTCAACGGGGGTTTCCACCCAAAAAGAGCTGATGAACGCTGGAGCAAACTATCTTGTCACGTCAATCGCGGATCTGCCCAGCTTGGTAGAAACCGCCAAGCTGGACGCGAAACAAAACCGGAAAAGGCGTGCAGGCCTAAAATGAAGTTAGGCTGGCTTAAAACAGTATCTCGGCCATTGTGGCCACGGTTGAGCCACCTGGCATGTTCCGAAGTCCATCTTCAGTTCCATTCCTATCTTGATTTGTTCCAGAGCCACCCATTTTATCATCCCTAGGATCCTTAGACCGTTTGCAAGCTGGACGATGCCCATTGCGTACGGTGCCATCGACTGGAATTGGGCTGGAGCAATGTGTATGACCGTGTAGGTTACCAGTTTTCCTCTCGACGAAATTTCAGTCCATTCAAAGTCTTTCGAATAGCAATTGTCGCACAGAGGTCTCGGCGGAAGATGCACCTTTCCGCACTTCGTGCACCGGCCTCCCAACAGTTTTCCCTGGTTGATGTGCTTATAGAACTGCTCTATCGTAAAAGGAGCCTGTTCGGACATTCTCAGGCTCTCCTGTAAATGTGAACGGTGGCAGTTGCACCAGAACCGCCCACGTTGTGAGTTAAACCGATTTCTGCATCTTTGACCTGCCGCCTATCCGCTTGCCCGGTTAACTGCAAATATATCTCGTAGGCTTGGGCTGTGCCCGTGGCGCCAACAGGATGACCCTTGGCCTTCAACCCGCCACTCGTGTTCACAGGTATTCTTCCGCCCAGCTTTGTCTCTCCCCTCTCAATCAAACTCCCGCCTTGACCTGGCCCGCAAAAGGCAAGGTCCTCATAGGCTATCAATTCGGCTATCGTGAAACAGTCGTGGACTTCCGCCACGTCAATATCGCTGGGGGTAACTTGGGCCATTTCATAGGCTTTCTCAGCAGCCACTTTCGCAGCCGTAACGGACGTTAGACTCTTCCTTTCGTACAGTCCTATAGTGTCACCGGCCTGACCGCTACCAACAATGTCGATCGGCGTATCAGTGAATTTTCTGGCCAGTTCCGGCGTGGTCAATATTAAGCAGCTGGCTCCGTCGGTGATGAGAGAGCAGTCGTACAGTTTGAGAGGCCACGCAACTACGCGCGAGGATAGAGCAGCTTCCAGTGTTATTTCTTTCTGCATGTGAGCCTTTGGGTTTAGGCTTCCGTGATAATGGTTCTTCACGGCAATCATGGCAAGGTGCCGTTCCGTCGTCCCGTACTCGTGCATGTGTGCAGTGGCCATCAATGCATACAAGCCTGGAAAAGTCATGCCGTTCCACTGTTCGAACGGATAGTCCGAAGCCATAGCAAGATACTCTGTCACTTCCGCCGTAGGCCGGTGCGTCATCTTCTCAACACCTCCGACCATTACAACGTCGCTGAGGCCCGAACGAACAGCACAAATCGCGGCTCTCAAGGCTGCACCAGAGGAGGCACACGCTGCTTCCGTCCTCGTAGCGGGCACATGCCCCAACCCTATCCAGTCTGCCATAGTAGCGCCCGTGTGTCCCTGATGCTCATACGATTCGCCCATGTGGCCGACGTAGAGGGCTTGAATATCCTTCTTAGGATCTAGTTTCGGACAGCGGTCAAAGGCTTCTTTGGCTGCTTCCGCAAAAATCTCCCTTGCGTAGAGTCCTTCAAGCTTTCCGAACTTTGAAAGACCAACAGAAACTATCGAGACCAACGGTTTGCCGTTCAAGAGGCATCTCCCAACATTGACACTGTCCACGTGGAAAACTGATTAAAGCCAAAACGCGTATTTAAGTTTCTTCAGCCACTTTCAGTCTTTCTCTTGGAAGAAGGCTCTACAGAACCTAAGAAACTGGGGTTTTCAAGTGAAAAAAGGGTGTGGGGATTATTTCTTCTCGCCATAGGTCTTTTTAACCCATGCTCGTGTTTTTTCCATGTCTTCTCTGAAGCGTTTCAGTTCGTCTGGTGTTCTCTTCGGGGCTACCGGTTCTTCTGCTGGTGTTGCGAATACGTCTAGCAGGTCTCCTTTGGGCTGTTTGGACATGTTTATGTTGACTTTGAGGCCGATGTTCACTTTTTCAGGGTCTACTTCTCGCATGGTCATGGGCAGACAGGTGTTTGTGCCGTCGATTCTTACCATTGCCCCTACTAGGGGTTGAAGATGTGCCATCGAGGGCCAAGCGATTGCCATAACCGTGTACGAGTGGACCTTTCCCTTCTTCGGAAGCTCGATCCACTTCGTTTCTTCCAGTCTGCATTTCGGGTTGAAGCAGTGTGCTCTTGGCGGGCAATATACTAATCCGCATTTTGGACACTTTGTTCCGTACAGCTTCCCTTCCAAGATTCCTATGAAGAACTGTGACACTTTACCGTAGCTGTGGTGAAACAGGCTTCCATGCGGTCTGTGGACGATTAAGAACTTCTCAGGTGCCAAACTGTTCAGCGTTGGTCCGTCATTCATCTCTATTATTTTCCAGCCTTCAGGTGTCCACCCGCCTTTCCGTTCCCATTCTTCCCAGTGTTTCTCATCGATTTTCTTTTCCTTCAGCAATTTCTCTGGTCCTGGTTGCTTCATCTCTTCTACACCTCCAAGACTACGGCGCCTGCCTGGCATCCTGTGCCGCCGTGTCCGTGGATGAAGGCCTTCTTCGGGTTGCTCAGCTGTCTGCCTGGTGCGCCCCACTTCTTTCCTATTTGGTTGCCGAGTTGCCAGTAGCTGTCGACGACTTGGGCGATTGACGTTGAGCCTACGGCGTGCCCCTGCGCCGTTAGCGCTCCGCTGAGTTGACAAGGAAGCTCTCCACTGGGCTTGATTATGCCTTCGCGAACCATATTCTTGCCCTCGCCTCTCTTGCAGAAATCAAAATCCTCCAACCCGGCGAGTACTACTCCTGCGTAGGGGTCGAAGATTTCGACGAAGCTGATTTCCTTCCGCGGGTTCTCGATTCCAGCGTCTTTGTAAGCCATTCGGGCAGACACTCTTAGAGAGCCAAAGTTGAGCAGATCTGGATAGGGTGACATCGGTTTTGGAACGGTCTTCGGCCAAATCTTTTCATCTTCTGGGTACATGCCTTTCCACGCGGGGTTGTCCGGGCGGTCCCCGACCCTCATAGTGTCGCTCCCGAAGCCTACGCCAGTTATCCAAATGGGGTCGTCAGTTAGTTTCTTCGTCATTTCCTCGTTCGCCAACAACAGTGCAGAGGCCCCTTCGCTCGTCATTGCACATTCATAGTTGCGGTATGGCCAAGATATCAAACGTGACTTGTACACGTCGTCCACCGTGATCTTTGTGAAACCATGCTGAGCGGGCCATTGCGCGTAAGGGTTGGCGAGGGAGTTGTTGTGGCACATGGCGGACACTTCAGCGAGGTCTTCTTCCCTATCTCCGTACACGTGCATCCGCCTTGCTTCCATGGTTGCGTAGAAAGCGTTGTACGTGAAGCCCGAAACGAAATCCCAGTCTGTGTCTCCAGCTATTGCTATTGCCTCGTTGACCTTTTGGATTGGCAGCTCATTCATTTTTTCCCAGCCGACCACGAGAACCACCGGGAACATGCCTGAACGCACCCACAAAGCCGCGTTTATTATGGCGTCTATCGGAGTTGCTCCTCCCGACTCGACCCTGTACGAAGGAACGCCGCTCAAACCCAGGTAGTCGTTGATTATCCAGTGCATGCACTGCTGTTGTTCGAGAATGTCGCTGAAATATGAGTAGCAACACGCGTAACCTTTCTTCAAGAAATCGCCGAGTTCCAGCTCTGGAACGTCGTCAAGTATCATTTTGACCGCTTCTGCGCACATTTCTTCTTGCAAGGTATGCCTAGGAAGGTCAAATCGTGAAATGCTGCCTGCGGCTATTCCGACTTTTTTCAATTTTCCACCTCAAATTTCGAAGATGTAGTTAGTGAATTTCAAGAACTATAAGACATTTGCGATGGGCAAGCGTATTTTTCGTATGTGTCCCCAATAACGGTGCCATCGTTGTTTTGAAGGTGCACCACACGTACTCGCCAAGAATAGCAAATCGAACTACTATTTCAAACCTCAAAGCGGGCGTTTCTACGTAGGTTACCAAAGTAAAAACTCGAGCAATGACACAGGGATTTTCTCCTGCGTCACTATCAAACCGTCTATGATCCTGATACCTTAAGACACAACGGTGCACTATTCAAGGTTCTGCACTTTCCGGTATGTGTGCGCGCAGGGACCCTACCCGGAGTCTACTACATGATCCAAATATAACTCAACATTGAGCACGCACCTTGCTGTTCGTTCTACGCGAGCTGTAGTGTTCTTGACTAAAAACTGTGATTCTTGCGATATGTTACACGTTGCGTTCGTAAGAAAACGGCGTATGATGGACTTGGCGCATGCATGACAGTCATCCTTTTATAATTTGTTCTGGCTTCGTATCTTATGTGCAAATCATACAATTGTCAACGGCTCTTCCCCGCAATGAATACTCAACCAAAAAGCTGATGGAAGAGTTTCCGTGCAAACTTCCTGAACCCGTTGTGCAAAACGTGCTTAACCTTGGAGTCTCAAAACGTTATCTGATCAGCCAATCAGCACTAACGACAGAACCAGAAACGGTAATGGACGAAACCAGCCTCATTGACCTGTGCTCCGAGGCCTGTCGAAAAGCCATTCAAGGAGCCGATCTCTGTTTCAGAGACATAGACTATCTCATCACTGCCTATGACGCGAACCCTTTCCTGAGCCCCGGCCTCAGTCAGCTACTGGTGCCGCAGTTAGGCCTAGATTCTTTTGTTAGACATGTTAACGCGCAGGGAATAGCCAGCACAGCTTTTACGAAAACATTACAGCTCGCGGAAGACTACCTTGCTGCACGCCCGAAAGACAATGTACTCATTTGCATCTCAGGAGTGAGCTCATACTGGTTCCAAAACCAGGTGCGAGGTCTAAAAGACGTGATGGAAATCGGAAAGATTGGTCTGATTCACGACACCAGGAGAAAACAAATGGAACTGAGGAAGTGGGTGGCCACCATGCAGTTTTTCCTGTTCGGAGACGGCGTGGCCGCTGCGGTCGTGTCGAACAAGAGTCAGGGCTTGAAGGTTGACAAGATTGTCGAAGTGACGAATATCGATTCAAAGGACTATCTGGCTGGCTATTCTAGACTCTCTTTCTTAAATGAACCGTTCAAGTTCGGCTTTCACTCACATCTTGGCAAGGAAATTCCAGACTTGGGAGTCAAGTACACAGGTCTGGCGCTTGACAGATTGTTTGCAAAAGAAACAAAGAACAGAATGAAAGCTGCGAAGAAGTGGGCAGTTCACACGGGTAGCGAAAAGATACTTGACGCTCTGGCTGAACACCACGGCGCTGAGAAAGAAAAACTCAGAGAGTCGCACGAAGTTCTCAGAGGAAATGGCAACCTGGCGGGAGCAAGCCTACCCTTCATTCTTGACAAGATAGCCTCGACGAACAAGTTGTCAAGGGGCGACACCATACTTATGCTTGGATACGGGTGGGGATTCTCGGCGTCGGCAGGCCTATTGGAATTTTGGAGTTGAAGATTTTCCCAGAAGCCCGGCTCATTCGACCCCCGACCGATTGTTCTCATGCGTTTTGAACCGATAGTAAAATATCTTTCTAGGTCAATGATGATAGTAACTCAAAGCAGCACATAGTCATTATTGGGGGCAGAACACTGCGATGTTTGACAAGAAAAAAATCGATGAATTGAAGAAGGAACGCGAACGTTGGGAACAGACAACGTTGCCAAACTGGATCAGACAATCCAGCGAAAGGAAAAACGAATTCCGTAGCAGCTCCAACATGCCCATTAAACGGTTGTACACGCCCGAAGACGTCAAAGACCTGGACTATTTACAGGACCTAGGCTTCCCCGGGGAGTATCCTTTCCTTCGTGGTGTGCACGCTACGATGTACCGTGGCCGTTTTTGGACGATGCGGCAGTTCTCAGGGTTTGGAACAGCAGAACAGACGAACAAGCGTTTCAAATACCTCCTCAAAGAAGGCGAGACGGGCTTGAGCATTGCCTTTGACTATCCGACGATAATGGGCTACGATTCGGACCATCCCATGGGAAAAGGCGAAGTCGGCATATGTGGAGTTGCAATTTCGTCATTGAAAGACATGCAAGTTCTGCTGAATGGAATTCCACTTGACAAAGTCACCACGTCCATGACAATAAACGGACCCGCAGCCATGCTGCTGGCCATGTACGTTGCGGTAGGCGACAAGCAAGGCATATCAAGAGAAAAACTCGGTGGAACAACACAAAACGATAATCTGAAAGAGTACTTCGCTCAGAAGCTGTGCATATACCCGCCAAAATCCTCCGTGAAACTCACAACGGACATCATAGAGTACTGCGCGCGAAACTTGCAAAGGTGGAATCCCATAAGCATAAGTGGATATCACATCAGAGAAGCAGGCGCAAACGCCGTGCAAGAACTCGCATTCACCATTTACGATGGAATAACATACGTGGAATCCACTCTGCAGAGGGGACTGAAAGTTGATGAATTTGCCCACCGATTGTCATTCTTCTTCGCCTCGCACAACGACTTTTTCGAAGAACTGGCCAAGTTCAGAGCTGCCCGAAGACTTTGGGCAAAGCTCATGAAAGAACGTTTTCACGCCAAGAACCCAAGATCAATGTGGATGCGCATGCACGTTCAAACTTCCGGATGCACGCTCACGGCACAGCAACCCTTAAACAATATTACTCGCACGACGATTCAGGCCTTGGCAGCAGTTCTAGGAGGAACACAATCATTGCACACGAATTCATTCGACGAAGCCTTAGCGCTGCCCGGCGAAGAAGCCGTCAGAGTTGCACTGAGAACACAGCAGATAATAGCCCATGAGAGCGGAGCAACAAACACGATAGACCCGTTAGCAGGTTCATACTACGTTGAAGCTTTAACAAACGAAATGGAAGAAAAAGCCACGGAGTACATTCAAAAATTAGATGATATGGGCGGAGCAATGGTCGCCATAGAAAAAGGGTTCTTCCAAAAGGAAATAGCCGACAGCTCCTACAAGTACCAGAAAGAAATAGACGAGAGGAAACGGACAATAGTCGGCGTAAACAACTACCAAATCGAGAAAGAAGAATATCCGATAAAGCTTTTGAGGGTAGACCCCAAGGTCGAAAAAGAACAAGTCGCCAACCTTCAGAACGTAAGAAAAACGAGAGATAACAGGAAGGCTGAAGAAATGCTTGACAAGCTTGAGCTTTCAGCAGAAAAAGATGAAAACCTTATGCCTGCAATAATTGAAGCAGTCAAAGCCTATGCGACCCTTGGCGAAATCTGCAGCGTGCTGCGGAAAGTTTATGGAGAATACAAGGAGCTAATTGTAATTTGAAGAGGCGGAAAAATGGAAGATGCAAGAAAGATTAGGGTTCTAATCGCGAAACCGGGCCTTGACAGTCACGACAGAGGCGCCAAAGTTGTTGCGAGAGCCCTCAGAGACGCTGGCATGGAGGTGATTTACACGGGTCTCAGACAGACCCCGGAACAGATCGCTGAAACTGCCCTACAGGAAGACGTGGATGTTATAGGCCTGAGCATTCTTTCAGGTGCCCACAAGACTCTCTTCCCGAGAATAATGGAGCTCTTGAAAAAACAAGGGTTAACAGACGTGATGGTGTTCGCTGGAGGAATAATCCCCGAAGAAGACGTGTCTGAGATGAAAAAGCTGGGAATAAAGGAAATCTTTGGGCCAGGAACCACGACCGAAGAGATAATACGGTACGTGGTGGACAACCTCCCGAAAAGAGACTAATCTCCTACGATGTGCAGAAGTGTTGACCAAAACTGAAGAAATCGCAGAAGGTGTTCTAAAAGGAGATCGCAGAAGCATAGCAAAAGCGATAACAATCATTGAAAACAGCATGCCTGGAGCGCAAGAACTGATTGCCCAGATTTTTCCTCACACGGGAAAAGCTCATGTCATAGGGTTGACCGGGGCGGGCGGGGCTGGAAAAAGCACGCTCATCGAGAAAATCGTCCGCGAGTACAGACGAAAGGGCAAAACGGTGGGCGTCATCGCCGTAGATCCCACGAGTCCGTTCACTGGGGGGGCATTCTTAGGCGACAGGATTCGCATGCAGGAATTAAGCACTGACGAGGGCGTTTACATAAGAAGCATGGCAACCCGCAACTACGCGGGCGGAATATCGAAAGCAACAAAAGACGCTGCCAAGATACTGGACGCAGCTGGAAAGGACGTAGTGATAGTCGAAACTGCCGGCGCCGGTCAATCTGAAGTTGAGATTGTCAAGGTGGCCCAAACAATAGTTGTCATGCACGCCCCAGGACTGGGAGACGAGATACAAGCGATAAAAGCGGGAATAATGGAGATAGCCGACATATTCGTGGTGAACAAGGCTGACCGAGAAAACGCAAACATGACCACGGTAGACATCCAAGCGATGCTCCAGATGAGCAACAAGAAAGGCGGATGGAAGCCGCCCGTGCTGAAAACAGTGGCGCTCACCGGCGAAGGCGTCCCAGAACTCATCGAAAAACTGGAAGAACACAGATGCTTCCTTGAAGGCGACACAGAATGCAAGGAAAACCTGTTGAAAACCAAAGCTGAAGCTGAACTACAAGAGGCCATAAAGGAAAGAATATCCAGAGCACTGATAGACCAACTTAAGAGAGAAGGAAAACTCGACGAACTTCTACGCGAAATCGTTGAGAAGAAGATAGATCCAGCTTCCGCAGCTGAAAAACTCGTCAAGAAAGCGATTAATGATGCCTAAGCTTGAGAAAGGACTCGTCCAAGTTTACACTGGAAACGGGAAAGGCAAAACGTCGGCGGCCTTGGGTCTTGCGCTCAGAGCAATAGGCAGAGGGCTTAAGGTCTACGTGATTCAGTTCATCAAGGGCGGGTTCGACTACGGCGAACTCCATGTAGTGGGCGGACTTCCAAACATCACTTTGAAAGCTTTCGGAAGAGGTAAGTTCATAACGGCGAAGCCACCTGAAAAAGAAGACGTCAAACTTGCTGAAGAAGCACTCAGACTGGCAGAAGAAATCATTGAAAGCAGGGAATACGACATTGTTGTCCTAGACGAAATCAATGTTGCCCTAGACTTGAAACTCATAAAAATTCAAGAAGTCGTGGAAATGATAAAGAAGAAACCCGAGAACGTTGAGATTGTTCTGACCGGGCGCAACGCGCCTGGAGAGATAATCGACCTTGCAGACCTTGTGACAGAGTTGAAGGAGATTAAGCATCCGTTCAGTAAGGGTTTCCAAGCTCGAAAAGGAATTGAATACTAGGTTTTGCTACGACAAGACGCTTTGACTTAGATAGTTCTTCACGGCATTATCTCTTTTTTTCGCAGGCAAGCGGGTAAATCTCCTTTGCTACGTATTCAAGGTACCGCTCTTTCTCTGTTAGATTGAAGATTGTGACCGAAGCATCTCGTGTTATGCCCACCACGTAGCCGTATTCTTTCGATCTTGCAACTACGTACCACAGGTCTCCGTGTTTACCGTAGTCCTCGAAGAGTGGAGTGTTTATCAGGTCTGCGCGCGCGCTAAACAGAGGTGTATATATCAGTTGGAAAATCGAGAAATGTTCAAGGCCACTTGCGCTGAGTGTGGAAAATCATGCGAACTCCCCTTTAAGCCGGATGGTACTAGACCGGTGTTTTGTCGAGAGTGTTATTCGAAGCGCCGACATGTCGGACGTGGTTTAAGGCATTTTGCGGACCAGAAAGACGCCGCTTGGGCTCATCCATGAGACATGCCAAAAACAAGTTTTTCAGTGCAACTTTAACAGCGCGCGAACGAAACCCTATGGAGAGAGGCATGGAGTTTTGATAGAACGTCCATGTCAAAACCCTTATCAAAACCCCGCCAGAGAGTACGGTTCATGTTTTTCCATAGCGCTGTTTCCATGCAACCACCGCGTTTTGATTCATCAACCACCGCTAAATATCCATGAAGTCTTAGCTGAATTTCTAGGTACTTCTTAGCGACTCACTCAGAAGCTTACCGCGAAAGCGTACCGTACTCTCTATTCTGAAAAGCCTAGACTGTGCGGATCAATTCCTTCTATCACGATCAGGAACTTCCCCGAATTGTCTCTCACAAGTTGCTCGGTCATTCTCTTCTCTCGGAAGGGACACAAGGCTCGGACAAACGAAGGGTTCACAGTCAAGACATAACTAGCGTCCTCAGAATAGAGCTTCCCCTCAATCGAAACGTCCTTCAAATCTTCCTCTAGAACGAAACCTTTTCTCGGATTCCAGATATGAACGCTCAGATTCATGTCTCTCTTCAACCACTCCCGAAACCTATTGGTAGATCCTTCGGAACTTCCTCTTGTTTTTTTGATGTATTTTTGTAAGTACATTATTGAGGAGATCCCATAGTTCTTGAGTATCTATGTCGTCCAGGTTGATTTTGAGCGCCCATAGTATTTCTCTTGCACTGAAAGAAAACGTCTTACTAGCTATCGTATTAGAACGGAAGATTTCAAGTTTGGATTCACGAAAGGCTTTCCCGTTCTTTGGCCAATATTCAGGCTCTCGAAATTCAACATCTGGATCATCGCTTTGCCAAAAACTTTCAGGGAATTGGCTCAGAATATTTGGAGCTACTACTAAGAGCAGAACAGTACCCTTAAGGCCTAGTTTATAGGTAGAACCGAGTTTCTTGACGTAGCGCTTGTTTTCAAGAAATCCTAAACGTCTATGCATTTTCGAGTTCTCTTTCATGCGTTCTCGATATATCTTGTTCTGATCCCACAGACCGAATTTCTCTTCCGTTCTTTTGAGAGACTCTAACGCGAGATCCCAGGCGCTTTTAGGACTTGGACTTGTAGCAAGAATTCTAAGAAGGATAAGATTCCCTATTGCTTGTTTTCCTTTGAGAGATGGAATATGCTTCCATTCTTGGCTTGCTTTTCTCGCCCATTCAGTTAATTCGGCTTCTTTTTGAGGCGTTTGTTATCACTTTCTCCCGACTTATTCGTGATATTGTGATATGCGAACAAATCGTATATTACGACAAATATCCACTTATGTTTTACGGTGTTAAACAATGACCAAATGTATAATCGGCGTACGAGTCACACCTGAAGACAAAGAACTGCTCGAAAAAGTATCCAAAGCTCGCGGAGAAGACATCTCAGATTTTGTGAGAAGAGCGTTCCGCAAAGAACTAGCTTCGTTGTCTTATCTGAACGATGAAGAGAAAAAAGCTCTCGGCGTCAAGGTCGGAGAACCAAAAACACAAGGAAGTGCGTAGAATTGCCTGAACTTCCAAGTGTTACCGTGACAGAGGAACAATATCAACAAATCGCAAATCTAGTGATAAACGGAGACTACAAGAGCATAGCCGAGTTTATTCGGGAAGCAATTCGCGCAAATCTCAAAGAATACAAAGGACTCAAAGAATTCTGTCTAGGATCTATGAGCGAAAGCGAATTCAGGGAAATGCACGCAAAACAAAAGAAATTCATAGCAGAACACAACGGACTAACTCCCGCTGAACTCATACAAATGACAGAAAAAGAAGCACAAAATAGCGGATTCTTGGACGAATGGAAAAAGAAACAAGCTAAGATCGCCGAGGATATTAAAAGAATTCGGGAGATGCCATAGAAAATGGGAGAACTACGCGGTATCTTCCTTTCTGATGAGGAAGATGAAGCCTTAACGAAAATCTCGGAAATCAAACTAGGAAAAGGCAAAAAAGGCGAATTCGCACGCGACCAACTACGCAAAATCATCAAGGGGAAATCTCAACACGAAAGCGATCCGGTCTCTACGGTCTTAGTGAAGATAGAACAGAAAAAGCTCGAATTGAAAACACTAAGAAAAGAAGGCGACGACCTAATACAGCAAATCGTGAACTTGAAGGAAATAGAAGAGATCACAAAGAAATTACCCGCCTTCATTGATATGCGACACAAACATGAAGAACTATATTCCCGTCTATGCAATTCAGCACTCACGGGACATCAAATAGATCAACTGTTCGATGAACTTGAACATCTAAAAAGGGAATTTGACCGCGAAGTGATTTTCAAATGGGCTAAAGCCATTGACTTCTTTAACAACAAACCAGTGACAAACATCTACGAATACGAACACCAATTTGTCAACGAAAAAACATGGGAACTACTGAGAACATACAGAGCTTTTACACACGGAGACGCTGATATTTCTTGCTACATAGTAGAGGAAGCGATACCTCAATGGATAATACGACAATGGTATGTGATCGATAAATACAGTGATGATCACACAGAGAAGCCTGAAATCTATACGTTCTATGAAGCCTTTCCAGAACTAACACCGAAAGACTACCGAGATAGAGAAGGAAGAGACTTTCAACATGTCTTTCCTGACATATACGCTAGAATACAAAGTGCAGAAGCAAATAGAGCTAGGGAAAGTGCAGAGAGAGCTAAGGCTTCCATGAATACACAGAAACCGATGGATTCAGAGAAAACAGAGACTACGACGGAATCGAAGGACGCGGAGAACCCAGAGAACAAGGAAACAGAAAGCAACGAAAAAGCGGTTCTCTCAAGCGGTCAAATAGTGCCAATCAACGAAGCTGAGAAAGTAGCGAAAAAACTAGGACTCACCGACAGTGGAAAGTGAGAAGTCCGTGAACGGACTAAGTACCCAACAAGGGGAAGAGACGTACATTTCAGATACGTCCTTCCCCGTTTTTCTGTGTTGATTGAAGGATGCCTTACTGTACTCATCCGAAACGTACGATAGATACATGTTCTTATTTGGCGTGTCCGAGGAACATTAATCTTGAAACGTCTGAGAAGATACGTTCAACATGTAGGTACAAACACAAAAAGAAAGTAGGGAAAGAATGAATAAGGCACTCGGACGAAGACTCAAAAAAGGGGAGAATTACGAAGGGCTAACTAGTGGCCTATGCTACTTTGTACTTCTCAGCTAGGTTCTCAATGAAGACGTCACCGTTGTCTAGGTCCGCTCGGACGCCTTCAATGATCGTATATTCCAAGTATTTCTGCACATTCGGACACGAAGCCTTCAGAAGCTCAAGAATGTTCCGAGGCAGTTCCAGGGAGACGGTTTCTTTGTTCTTCGAGTTCTGTTTCATTTCAATCTTCTCCGCGTCCTCTATCGTTTGTAATTGCTTATAACACTCACGGTGTACAATACGGTACAATACGGTAGCCTTCTCTTTTCCTAACTACGATTCCGAGAGACTTAGAACGTTTCATTTGAACGCTGGCCGTGTCCAAAGAGAGCTCTCTTTGCGGGTCCAGGAGAATTGAATGAAACGAAATTTTGCGTCGAGAATTCTTCCTTAGTAATGGACATGTCCATATGTAAATACACTAAGTATGAAAAATAAACTAGGTGTGTCCAGAGCAAGACTAATATTCTCAGAGTCCCTTTTTCAGCTTAGAACAGAACGCTTAGAGGCAACGATCTGGGAATGGCTTGGAGAAACCGATACGAAAAAAAAGTGTATTGTGGTCGATGTGCGCTCTGGTTTTCAAAAGACCTCGTAGTCTATAACAAGAACCACATTCCGCTCTGCCCTTGGTGTAAAAAGTTTGTTAGGACACATCCGAAGCATGATGACTCTAGACCTCTTCGATCAGACCTTTTGAAGCAGAACATCAAAGCTAGTCTCATTTCAGCGAGCGTTATCCATAAGTTTTGAAGAGGCTGATCTAGAAGGTTGACGTTCACAAGAGGAAGTAAGTACACGACTCAAGCGTACTGTGCTCATTGTGGAAAATGGGTCCCTCACTCCCTTGTAGTCTATGATGATAGGAGAACTCCGCGCTGTTCTCAATGCAACCATCGGGTTAGGACGGGAACTCATCACCAAAGGGGACGCTCCGAGAAAGAGACAAAAGGAAGAGTCAAGAGTTTCCTTGAATCTCTGAAGATCGCACTAGCTTTCTAGTCCTTCGTTCATATCGTCGAGTTCTTTCAAGCGGTCCTTATCTTTGAATTGCATTAAAAGCTGAGAAAACAGAACCAACAAACCAAAAACTAGCATGCACACACTCACAATGTTGATTCTTTCTGTCGCAAGTATAGTTCCTAGAGGAACTCCCAGGAGCGCGCCGAGTAGTATTGACGCGAGGTTAATCTCTGGACGTTGTTTTCTTCGCTTCATTCGGATTCCGTGAACAATGTGTCCTTCTTTGCTTTTCTCTTTTGCTTTTTTCTCCGTAGATCTGGTGACTCATTGAACACTCCTAGGTCTCGGTAGAGGACCGCTTTCGCGTACTCTGTCGGCTTCATATGGAATAGTTCTGAGGCTTGTTCCAGTTTTTCTTGAGCGACTGGACCGAGTCGAAAAGTTATCTGACGCCGAGGACCATACTTGTCGGAAATGCTCAAATTTTCCATACTTCCATTAAACGCTATATTCGCCCATGGAATCTTAACATTCTAGTGAAACTATAGACATTATAGTGTAAAAGAACATTGATTCCTACACGCTGAGAAAAAGCGTTTTTGCGTAGCGAATGACATGAAGTAGCGGAGCTAACCGATAGAGGCTCGTTCAGGTCCAAACCTTCAAAGTCTCCTATCGATGTTTCTCGTTCCAGAACCGAATGAGTTCTGTTATGGCTTCATCATAGTTTCTTTTGTTTCCGTCCTGGCTCTGAAGCTGGCCGATCACTTTCAACAGTTCCTTTCTAGTGGTTTCGTAGATTTGTATTGATGTTGGTTTGTTTTCCAAGCTAATCCCTATTATCGTTATAGACACCATAACGCTTATATGTGTTTTGCGCCCATAATGGTTATAGACGCTATAAGGTGGGCTACGTGCAAAATCAGATAGAACTTCAAAAAGTCGAACTTCCTCTTGCATTACTCGTATATCTACATGAAAAAGTCAACGGCAACGGAGACAGCAAAGGGGGACGACCTCACTTTCTAAGCGTTCTTGCCAAAGAGGGCAAGGATCCGAAGGAAGAGCTTCTGAACATCTGTGAGCAAGCGTGGATCAAGAACCGAAGTATCTTCCTGATCGCGAAGGACTATCGCTCGAAATATCAGAACGTATATCGGACTCTCAGAGACATCGAAAACTTGTCCTCTACAATGAAGCAAGAGATCGCCGAGTATGTTAGGACCGTCCCGCGTCGAAAGAAGTGGTATCTTCCAGAGCTTGATTTGAGTGACTACGAAACTGTTCAGAACTACATCAAGAGAGCGCGTAGGGACGGATTGAAACGGTACAGAGAACAGGTCCAGAAAGCGTGGAGAGCTTGGACATTTTTCAACGCCCGGGATCCAGCTTATTGGACTGCTGATGAAGTTTGCGACTATCTTCGTACTCTATCCAAGGGAGCGCAATCAGGAATGTTGGACGCGATTCGGCAAGTCGCGCCTCAAATAGCGATTAAGGGAAGCAAGGACCAGGTTCAAACGGGACGATTCCGCGAGAAAATATCACGACGAAAGAAAGACTTGTTCGGTAACGAAATAACCATGATACGCGAAGCCTTGAAAAGCGAGAAGGAATTCGAGTATATCAGAACAATCTTTGAGCTTCACATAACCCTGGGAGCTCGCGAGGGATCCACGGATCCAGATTCAGGACTCGCGGGTTTGACCTGGGAGAGATTCAAGAGGAACTTTTCGAAAGTCGATTTGTACGAGTCGAAGGTTCGCGGGGGAATTTGGTGGCGAGACTGTCCACTGGACCTCTTCTTCAAGGACCTTCCAGGACGCCTTAAGGCCTTGTGGATCGAGAGAGGGAAGCCGACAACTGAAAAGGTTCTCAGAAACGGATACAAAGAACTCACACAACTGTACGAGACAATCCGAAACGTTCTCAGAGTCTATTACCAGGACACAACAGATCCCTCACTTCTCAAGGAATTCATAACGCTAAGACCACATGACGCTGATAAAATCCACGTTAACCTTTTGTGGGAAGCTGAGATCCCTCTGGAAACTGTCGCGGGAGAGTTTCTAGGACAGAGCGAGGGACTAGGGCTTATGGGAAGAGGATGGTTAGACATCAACGTGATAAAAAAATACTATCTCAGTTTGACGCGGAGATCGGAACGGTTCAGAAAGCTAGAAAAACAAGTCCATACATACTCTAATCGTTTTGTTGATTAATGCCAAAGAAAAAGAAGCAAACAGATAGATTCAACGATTCTGTTTCAGCAAAAGAGCGAGACGCAAATACGAAAGATGTCTCGATGTGGATGGATTCGATAGATTTCTCAAAATGAAGCAAGACACTGTCTTGAATTCAGGTCGGGTTCTTCCTTAAAAAAGAGACTATCGAAGGTGATCGCTCTTGAGATCGTTTCTGTTTCAAAGATACTATTTCAAGACTCATTTTCTATTTCTCGGACAATCGGAATACCGTCACGACTATAAATGAATATCTGAGTACACCTAGTTTATTTTCCATACTTGGTGTGTCTTATATACCTAGACATGTCCATACTAGGAGTTTGTGGTGAGGATGGGGTTCTCAAGTTGGATACGCGGAAAAGTTGTCGTAACGGTTCTTGTCGCGGTGTTTCTGTATTTTGTCGGTTCGTCCCTCGGATTAGTCCCTCAACCAGTCAAGGACTTCGTTTCATGGATGAATCAAAACACGGACGCGCTTTTAGCTACGCTATGCTTCCTGGTCGCGTGTCTCGTGATTCTCAGGTTGAAACGAAGAAAGGATGAGGAGTCAGCTTGAAAAGAAGGTCATTCCAGAACGAAAAGGCGAGCTCATCTGTAAGGAGTGAAGTTGAGGATCTCATTGATCGAGGTTTTCAAGAGAAGGTGAAAACAAATCGTGCGTAGAGAAGGATATCACTCTGTAACGCTGAAACCTGAAACGTTCAGTATCCTGGAAGGCCTTTCTAAGAACCTTGGACAGAAAATTCCCGATACAATCCATTCGATAGTGACGGGGAAGAAATTCGTATTTGGGATCCTCTATCGTCCTGAATACGTCTGTGTGACCTGTAGTCGCGTAATCGATTACTGTGCGGACCGTACAGTCGATAAATGTCCCTTCTGTAATGGTCCAGTCAATATGCGATACGTAAAGGTCGAAACAAGAGAAAGCTAGTTATATTGAAAGAAACGATAACGTGAATAGGAGTTGAACGATATGGTGTCTATTTGGATTGTTCGCCTAGAACTACGCGTAATACCTGAGCACCATTGTGATTTGATAGACATAATGGGAGCGTTTACTACGGAAAAGAAGGCTGAACAAGTCGCTAAGAAATACAATTCTCACATCGGTTCGCATGACTTTTACGGTGTGGTTCAGGAGATTGAACTCGATAAGGAAAGAGAACGGGAAGACATGCGCGAAAAACCCTCTGATGATGTGAGACATGACAGAAGATTTTGAGTCGAAAGATACCGAGATTCCTTTTGAGGAAGTGTCTGATCCTTCGAAGGTGTCCTTGCCGATCAGGGTTAAGGGACACTGGATTCGATTCTATGAAGAAATGGACTATGCAAAACCGAATTGTAACCTAGTGGACGGAACGAAAGAATCGGGAAAATCCGCGCTCTGTGAGGCTCTAGCGACTCATTACAGTGAACAGAACGAAAAGTGTAAGATTTTCGACTTGTTCGGTTCGAGGGACGGGGAAGGTTTGGCATGGCTTCGGAGTCCATACAAGGATTCAGTTCTTCTAGTGCATGGAGACAGCGTAAAGCTACACTGTGAATGGGATACGGTAAAACTCTCTGAGTTATCCTATCGCCTTATTGAAAAACATAAGATCATCGTGACCGTCGCGGGGTTCTACTCTTCCTTACGCGAAGAACATCAAGGAATGGCACAACTCACGACGCTTCTATACAGTCGAACACACTGGACTGAAGTCTGGACGCTACTTTTGAGGGAATTGGCAAACTTGATTTATTCAAGAGTCACAATCGGGGAGGATCAGGCGAAAGCGAAAGCGTATCTGATATTCTTCCTCAGAGAAATGCGACATAGCGGATACGCGGTTTGCGGGGACTCGATCAAGTTCACAAGCGTCGATTCTGACATTCGCGCTCTTGCCGACTACACATATTTCAAGGCTTGCGGGAAAGAAGGACTCCCTAACGAATTGAAGTTTATCTATCATTACGTCGAACCGTTCTCCATTACTCGTATGCCTATCAATGCCTTTCTCGTAGTCTCCAAAAAGGCAACTATCGGACGCGGAATCTTCGCGTGTCCCCCTTGGCACAAACGGGAGAAAGAAGACATGTTCAAAATCTTCAATATCGTCCCAGACTACAAGAACGCACAAGACATGGAAACAAGTCGGGGACGACTTAGCGACTCTGAGCATGTCAATATCGTGAAGGTGAAACAAGAGGTAGTGAGCGGGAAGCCTATCAGCTACCCTAAGCTCTCAGGTCGGACAGGTCGGAGCATGTCCACTGTCTTTAATGTCGTAGTCAAGCACAATCAAGAGATAGATTCTAGCAAATTCTGCTCAGTGTGCAGAAGAATGAGTAGTCCCTTGGAGACAGTGAAGGTTTAAACGGTACAGTCGGAGACAGTGACACGGACGCGGGGACTCTACACGGAATTCGACGCGGGACTTGAATAGTCTCGAAAACTTCGCGTAGTTTTGACAAAACCGACGCGGGACGCGAAAAATCGTTTTCGGGAGACACCTTTTATTTACTCCCCCAACCACCACACAACAGAATTCTCTCTGAGATGGTCTTTCTCTTGAAAAGAGCGTTTATGAAAGGAATTCGAAAGAAAATTCATAGAGGAAAAAAGAAAATAGGTTTTGATAAAACCATAGTGCGCGCGCTCATCTAGAACTATCTTCCACAAGCTATATTTGCGCTGTACTGAGTATCAATATTGAAGGAGAGGGAGAAGGGATAGAGGGAAAGGGCAACTGGGAAAGGAGAAAGGATAGAAAAATGTGCCCTTCCCCTCAACCTTCTGCAATATTCTTTGCAGTTGCTACTTAAAACCTTGTCGGCGCACGCGTTATAAAAAGAAGAACCCACACGCGCTATGAACTCACGAACACATAATGCTCGCTCATAACGAGCAGGCTGTGAAGCGCGCTGGCTTGTCCCTAAAATGGTCTAAAATGGTTTTTATTCTTCTTTTATCTATTGGAGCTTGATTTGGGCCTGGTTCGTAGGCAAATCCTGACCGCGCTGAAAGCCGGCAAATCACGGGGTTCCATCAAAGCCGGATGGAAGTAGTTATTCCCATAAGCCGTTGAGGCTACACTTAGCCCATCTTGAAAGTCAAGGCACACAGAAGGGCTAAAAACACATATGTGCCTCAAAACTGCCCCTAAACCCGAAAACAAGAATTATGACCACTTTACACCAATTTCGGGACAAGGCAGCGCGCTACTGTAACTTTATTTTCTATGAAAGATTGTTACACAAATTTAATATGTGAAAACAACTTAACAGTCTCTGAAAGCCAGAAAGCGCTGAGTTATACATTCGAACGGGAGAAAGGAAATGGAATGAAAACAGTGAAGATTAGGCTTCTGTTCATGATATTCATGACTCTTGTTTCTCTTCTAGCAGCATGAATTATCATTAAGACAACACACGCACAGACAAATCCAGTGTACTTAAGCATGGAACTGGTGGCGACTCCGCCTTTGCAGGATCTTGACGCAAGCGCCAACGTGTTGGAAACGCCGTCCACGCCGACACCCATAGGTCAAAATTTCACGGTTGAAATACACCTGAGAGGGGCAACCGTCTCCAACATCCCGAATGGGCTTTTTGCAGTTGAGGTCAATTTCAACTTTAGCAACATTTTGTCGTACGCGATTCCAACAGATTTCACAAATTACCTAGGACAGCCCGGCGGAGTGCTGAACCCGCCGCTATTTACCGGCACTACGTATGGTGACTTCTACAATTCGTCTGGCGGAGGCGTTGTGGGATATGAAGGACTGGGGATAACCGATGTTGGAGGGTGGAACGCTGCTGACGGTCTAGTGGCGACGATAACTTTTCATATAATAAAACAGCCTCAAGGCAGTCGCGGCGAACCCACAGTACACCTCAGTTTGGAGTGTGTATCGGATTTGGTCACGTTAATACAGACGTACGGCGGGGGAATCGGTCCAATAAGGACGATGGACTGGGTCGCTCTGTCAGCGATTCACGGTGCTGTTCAGGGCAGCTTGACGATTGATGCTCTTGACAAGACTGTTGTCGTCATCGGTCAAACCGCCAACGTAACCGTTCTAGTTGCAAACTATGGAAGCTTCGATGCGACCTTCAACGTCACAGCCTATGCTAACGCAACCTCAATTGCATCAGAAAACGTCACACTTGTGAGCGGAGCCTCCACGGTCATAACCTTCAGCTGGAATACTTATGGCAATGTGTACGGCAACTACTACGTAAACGCATCCGCATACCCAGTCCTAGGCGGAACAAACATGGCAAACATCACTTGGCAAGACCCATGGATCATTGTGACGGGTAAAGGCGACATCAACGGAGACTTCAAAGTTGGCCTTTCCGACCTATCCATGCTGGCAAAGGCCTACAATTCAACGCCGGACAGGCCCAACTGGAACCCCAACGCGGACCTAAACGATGACGGCAAAGTCAGCCTCTCAGACCTATCCATACTAGCAAAAAGCTACAATCAACACTACCCCTAACCCTTTTCCTAATTCACAAAAATCTTTAATCAGCACAGCTTTCATGTCTTTGGAAGTTTGACTTCTGTTTTGTTGATAAAGAAGAAAAAAGATGACGTAGGTCAGCCTATCAGGTACACGCTGACCGAAAGCGTGCGCGCTATAATGATGGTTAGAAGTTACATACTCACAAAACATGAAAGACAAATTCTTGAAAGAGCCCTAGAAACAGGAGACAAACTTGACGGCTACGCCGTCTTAACTCATCATCTGCGTCGAGCTCAGAAACAACTCAAGGCAGATCTTGATTTAATCCAAAAAGCTGTCAAAACTGAATGACATATTTACTATCTAATTGCGTAGACTATAGCAGTTTTCTCCCAAATTGCTTTAATAAGAGATTTTGGCCTCTATTAGTGCTACCTAGAGGCAAAAACATCAATGCTGATCCAAGAGGTCATCCTTGAAAACTTCATGTCGTACGAGTATGCGAGGGTACCGTTTAGGTCTGGCGTGAATGTTATTTGCGGACCGAACGGTTCGGGAAAATCGTCGCTGTTACTCGCAATTTCCGTAGCCCTTGGACAGTCTTACACAGAGCGTTCCAGAAAACTCAGTGACCTGATACGCTGGAACAAGGAACAAGCTCGTGTTACTCTGATTTTGGACAATAGCAGGGCAGGCAAGAACAGGCCTGTGCCGAAATTCAATAAGGACCAGATTTTTCTCACAAGGGTCCTGCGTCGTGACGGCAACTACTGGTTTGAACTTGAAAACCGAGCGGTCACAAAAAACGATGTTGAGAGGCTTCTCGGCAAATTAGGCGTTGACCCGGACAACATACTCATCATCATGCATCAGAACATGGTTGAACAGTTCACGGTGCTTTCCATACAGGAAAAACTGCGCATAGTCGAAGCAGCCGTTGGGCTTGAGCCTTACCGTGAAAACGTGCTGCAAGCCCAGAGAAAGCTAACCCGCATACTGAGTCAAGAGGACTCCATGGGCAAGCTTCTGGAGTCAGCTGAGCAGACGCTCAACTACTGGAGAGAACAATACGACAGGTACCAAGAAAAGAAGCAATTGCAGACGAAGAGAAGGTTTCTCGAAAGGGAGCTTGCCTGGGCAGAAGTGGCAAGAAGAGAGGAAACGCTCAGACAGTTGGAAGCTAACAGAAAAAAGGAACATGAAACTCTAATCCAAATAGAAGAAGAGGAAAAATCGGTCAAGGGTAATCTGCAAAACCAACAGGACGAAAGTGGAAAACTGAGAAATGGTTGGAAGGTACTCATTGATGAACGGTTGAGCTTAGAACGTGAAAGAGCCACAAACGCGTCAACAATCTCGCTATGCGAACAACTGCAGAAAGAAACTGCTATGATATATTCCCTCGTCGAGAACCAGTCCGTCAAAGCAGACCTGTTGACCAGAGAAAACTCACAGTTCAAACTCCTAAGAAGCGGATACGTGAAAGATCTAATACAGAACTCCAATGAGCAACTGTCAAAGCTAGACGTCCAGATAAACGGGAACGAAACAAGAACTCGGGAACTAGAAGAGATGGTCGAAAAAGTCAACAGCCAAGTCTTGGAAATTCGGATCAAACTGGCTTTATTGCAATATCGCATGGAAACGGCAAAGACTAATTTGAAAGAACTGGAGAGATCACTTTCGGATGCGCGGGTACGAGCTGAAGAATCAACGAAGAAAGCGGAGCAAGCCGGCGCCAGAATTGCCGCAATAAAAGATGTCGGAGAAATTCTGGACGAGATAAGGGTAACCGAAGGACACCTGGCTGCACTATCTGACGTTTCGGAAGACGTAGAGCGCATGTACGAATCTTACTCAAAACTCTACTTGGAATTGAAGGAGAAAGCCCAGCTTGTTGCCGAAAACCGCGAAAAGACTTTGGAAGAAGTGAAGACAAGGATGCAGTCTTGGCGAACCGTCATACATAACCTTCTGGACCGCGTCAATCTCGAATACCAAAAGATCCTAGTTCAAACACAAGCCGTGGGCGAGGTCAGGCTTGCCAACGAGAACGACATAGAAGGAGCCGGCCTGGAAATACTGGTAGGTTTCAAAGGAGGCAAACCAGTTCCGCTTGACTCCTACACCCAAAGCGGCGGGGAGAGAACAACTGCCACGATGAGTTTCCTTCTGGCCTTGCAGCAGCATGTCCGCTCACCTTTCCGTGCCGTTGATGAATACGACATTCACATGGATCCAAAGAACCGGGAGCTGATTGCCCAGATCCTTATCTCCGCGGTGAACGACTCAAGCGCTCAATACCTCATTATAACACCCAGTCAAATAACATTCGCAAAGGAATATGTGAACATAGTCACCGTGCAGAACATCGATGGTAAATCAGTAATCCGAGGGGTGGTTTGATGCTTCCCGAGAGAGAACAAAAAAAACTCGGCAGGGAGAAGCTTCAGCGTATAATTGAAACATGCAAGTCCATTGAAGGACGCTCGCTTGACCCGTTCCTGATAGACGTTAAGGATAACATAGACACAGTGAAAAAATACTTTCCAGAATGGAAGATTCCAGAAGACCTGTGTTTAGACGCTGAAACAATACATCAACTGGCGTCCGTCATAAAGCTTCAAAGCGAATGGGTCAAACACCGCTCAACGACACTCTACACAGACCCGTTTCTATTGGATGAAAAAATCAGACGAATAGAAAAGGTGGACATTGTCAGGACCTTCGTTAAGGTCTGGCATCCAATAGTCGAGTTGGAGCAGGTCTCGATTCAGAGTCTGGCAGAAGCATTGAGATATTGGGAAAGCTTGGTTCCGCTAAATGAAAGATGGAATGAAATGGCGCCGACAGAAGTCGGGTCAGGCACTGCAACCAGGGAAGAGCTTGTCAATCAGAGAATCTTGCGTGACGAGACCTTTTCCCAAGAATTGGAAGATTTTTGGCGAGAACTGAAGAGTCAAGTTGCGAAGAATGGTGAAAACGGGAAGATTCGATACCAGAGTTTCGTCTATGCGGAGACGTACAAAGAAACCGTGAACAGAGCCTTCATGACGAGCTTTCTGGTTACCTACGGTTACGCAACCTTGGAAATTCATCCGTTGGAAGAAGAAATGTTCATAGTGCCTTATGAAAAACCGGCAGTCAAGACCGGCGGCAAACAATTGGTGTCGATTCCTATAGCCCTGACTGCGGAAGATTGGGAGAAATGGAAGAGGGGTGAATAGAGTGAGCAAGAGGAAAGCTTACTATGCGAGTAAGCTCAAACGAGCCACCCACATGCTGTTTTACAAGAGGCACAAGAAACCTGGAGTCAAGGGTTGGGAGCTTCGGAAGACGATAGGCTCAGATTACCCGAAAGTTCTGAAAATAATGGACGACTTCTTGAAACCGCTCGACCTGCAAGTCAAAACTGTCTTCGAAGAAGAAAAGCAGGTTGAAAAACCCACTCAGGAACAGTTGGACAAAGCCAGATTCCTCATAGAATTGCGAGGGGAATTGGCACCTAAAGAAGCTAAGATGATAGGCTGGCGAATAGACGACCTTGCAGGACTGGCGATTGCTATCTCCTACATAATATCCAAGAAAGGAAAATCCCCGAGAAAGGAAGTTGACGAACTACTGCGGGAAAAACTTCCTGGATGGAAAGTCGGCATCAACATTGACAGATATGTCAGATACGGGTATCTAGCCCAAGACGAAAACGAACAACTGTACCTGGACTGGAGAACACGTGCAGAGGTAGATCAAAAAGCGCTTGTGGATCTGCTTCTCAGAGCCGAATCGTAGCTTGCTGCTCTCTATTTTCTTATCCGGTGGTACAAGGAAGCTAAAGCGGCTATGACGACTACGGCGGCGAGTATGAGCAGTGGACTGCCCAGGAACTGTGCGGCAAAGGTCTCATTCGCAGCGTGAACAACTTCGGCCAAAGCAAGCATCATAAAGAGCGAACACAAGGCTGGTACTGCAGCATGTTTCATGGTATAACCTTCTGGGAATCTATGTTATGCTGACGTTTTGTATTTGGAAGTATCTCTTCATCAGGAATCGCAAGCGCTCGGCGTTTCGGCCGTTCTTTCCTATGGCTACGCCTTTGTCCTTGGGGTTTACGGCCACAACCGCGATGGTTTTGCCATCAGGTCTTTCGGTGAGGCGAACTTCTTGGACCAAAGCTGGTTTCAAAGCGTTCTTGATGAACTGTGCGGGTTCTTCCGCATACTCGATTATTTCGTGTTTCTTCCCCGTCATCCTCTCTAGAGTGTGAATGTTTCTTCCGCCTCTTCCAATTGCAACTCCGACTTGGCCTTGCCCAACAACGTAGAGCACGCGTCCCTGCTCTTCATCGATTATGCAGTCTTTGACACTCGCGCTGGTTATGCTTTCAAAAAGCGCGATGTAACGCATTTCGGTGCTCGTGAACTTTATTCCGCTAGTCATTCGTTTCCTCCGTTGGGTTCCTCGGCTTCAGTGGTCTCCGTTAGCTTGAGGATTTCTGAGTCGCCTGGCTCTCTTATACTTAACGCTGAGACGCTGAAGGGCTTACCGCACACAGCGGCCAGGTCCAAGGATGTACCCTTGTAGATTATCAAAGGAACCTTCGAGAGTTTTGAATAGTACTCTACGTCTCCTCGAACATTTTTTGGACAGTTTGCGGCTAGGATTATCAGTTTAGCTTTACCTGTTTGAGCGTTTTGCACTGCGGAGCTTGCTCCGAGAGACACCTTGCCAGTTTTTACCGCCGTGGAAATTGCCTTGTCTACGTCTATCATTTCTTCTTCTCCTTTTTCTCGAATGTCGACATGAACAGCTCAACCAACCCTGTGCCAATCGGTATTGACTGGCCGACTATTACGTTTTCGGTCACTCCCGCCAGAGGGTCGCTTTCACCCTTAACGGCTGCTTCAACGATGTTTGGAACCGTGATTTCAAATGCGGCTCTGGCCAAGACACTTGATTTCTTTCCGCTTATCCCGTGTCTGCCTATCTGTTGCACCTCGCCAGTGGACGTCATCATGTCTGCAACGAGCATCACGTGCCGGTTGTCCACGTCTAATCCTTGTTCTTCCAGGACGCCTTTAGCTTCGTGAACCAAAGCGTTCCTGGAAGCTTCAATCCCGATGGTCTTGGCGATTTCATGCACGTTGTTCGTCGTCGTCCTTGAAGTGTCTACGCCGGGAACTTCCAGAACCTTGGGCAGGTTTGAGCCGTCGGTGTTGATGACCCATTCTCCATGTTCCTCGCTGACGAGTACGCGTTTTATGCCGGGCACTCCTTTAACGTGGAACACAGAGACTTTGCCGAGCAGTTTCCTGATTGTTTCGACCTTCTTGGGCTGTATGAGTATGCTGTTTCCCTTTGCCTTCGTCGTGGCGTTGGGTATTTGCAGTCTGTCCTTCAGCTCCTGCATCGTTATCGCACGATCATCCATCATGATCTTGTTAGGTTCAATCACTATCTCGTCATGCACTGGATCTATGTATACTGCTTCAGCCACGTTTTCCAGCGTAGTATAGATTATGTCGCGGGCAATCCTAACTGCAGCGTCTCGGCTCTTTCTGTATTCTGGACTTAGGTAAATCGTCATTACAGGCGTTGACGGAATTCTTCTAGCGTCAACTATTTCAATCAGTCTTGGCAAACCCAGAGTCACGTTCTGCTCCTTGACTCCGGCGTAGTGGAATGTCCTCAGCGTCATCTGAGTTCCTGGTTCGCCGATTGACTGTGCAGCGACGATGCCCACAGCCTCACCTGGCTCCATCAGAGCGCGCTTGTAGCGGTCGACAGTCAACCTGATTGCTTTCTCAACGCTTGCCGTGCTCAGTTTGTACTTGGTCAGGTTCTGCTTGAGCTCATCCTTGAGAATAGGCGTGAGTTGCTCTTCAACTTTCTCCAACTCTTTTCTGATGAATTCAGCGGATGCCGGTTTTCCTTTCTCCTTGGCGATTCTGATTTGGTCAACCAGACGGGTTACGTTCACCGCTTTGCCATGGTCGCTCTTGGCCGGGTCAACGCCATCTTCCCCGTATTGGAATTGAATTATGTCGCCTGTTGAGTTTCTCACTGTCGCATCGTATTCCAAACGTATGTGCTCAAGCGCGTTGATGAGTCTTCTTTGCATGTAACCGCTCTGCTGAGTTCTGACGGCTGTGTCCACCAAACCTTCTCTTCCGCCCATAGCGTGGAAGAAAAACTCGATGACATCGAGACCGTGCTGATATGACGAGTAAACGAAGCCCCTCGCCTTTGGACGTTGATCTCCTGCCTGAAAATGCGGCAAAGCACGATCGACGTATCCTCGCAGAATTCGTTTTCCACGTACCGCCTGCTGTCCGACGCACGCGCTTATCTGACCGATGTTCAGGCTGGAACCCCTTGCACCTGTCCGCGTCATTACTATGCCCGAGTTGTCCAAAGTGAAGTCCTCATCTGCTATTTTGCCGGATTCGTCTCTTGCTTTTGCCAGCTCGTTCATCACGTATATCTCGAAAGAGTCTTCGATTGTTTGGCCTGGAAGCCTCGGTAGCGTGCCTCTGCGATAGCTCTCAATCAATTCCTCTATTCTCTTCTCGATCCTTTCCATAGTTTTCGCTATTCTGTCCTCAGCCTTCTGGGAAAGCACCAGCTCGTCGTATGAATAGGTGAAACCTCGCATCGATATGAATACCTTCAACATTCTGGTTATCTTGTTAAGAAACTCTCTTCCAGCTTCGGTTCCATAATCCTTTATTATCCTATGGAATAGACTTTCAGATTGCTCAGCCCCTATTGAACGCCTGTCTATGACCCCACTCACTAGTTCACCGTTCCTCACGACCACGTAGGCATCGTACTCACATTCTTCTTCCAAGCATTTTGCGCATCCTTGGCAGATGTTTGCTTTCAGAATGTAGTTCATGTCCTTGGGTAGGAACAGGCTGAAAATCTGTTTTCCGCTCCAAAGTGGTTGAGGCGTCTTGACTTTTGGTTCTGGCATTGGACCTTCGTATTTCGCTGACAGCAACAGCTTGTTGACTTCGTTTCGTGTCACGTAGTTTGATTTTCTCGTGAACAGGTACGCGGAAGTTATGAAATCTCTTATCGCACCTATTATTGGACCTCCGAACCTGGGTGACAGAATCTGGTCCTGAACTTGCATTAGCAGAAGTGCCTCTGTTCTTGCTTCCTCGCTTTGCGGTACGTGCAGGTTCATTTCGTCTCCGTCGAAGTCCGCGTTGTACGGTGGGCAGACGCACAGATGCAGACGGAACGTCTTGTAGGGTAGTACGCGCACGTAATGGGCCATTATTGACATGCGGTGGAGTGAAGGTTGACGGTTGAAAATGGCGGTGTCACCATTTCTAAGATGTCTTTCTACAACGAAGCCAAGTTCAATGGCCTCAGCGATCTTTTCCCTGTCGACCACGAACTCAAGCCTTATCCGTTTGCCGTCTGGCCTGATTATGTAAAGGGCGCCGGGGTACTTTTCAGGCCCGTTGGCGACGAGTTTCCGCATCTCTTCAATGTTCCATTCAGTAACCTTCTGTGGAACGGACAAACGCATGGCAACTTCCAGCGGGACACCAACTTCATTTATGTCGAGGTTCGGATCAGGAGAAACCACTGTCCGAGCTGAGAAATCCACTCTTTTTCCCGAAAGGTTGCTCCTGAACCTTCCTTCCTTTCCCTTCAGTCTCTGTGAGAGAGTCTTTAGTGCTCGTCCAGAACGGTGTCTCGCCGGCGGTATTCCCGAGGCTTCGTTGTTGAAGTAGGTTGTCACATGGTACTGCAAGAGCTCTGATAGATCTTGGATTATGAGCGTTGGAGCACCTGCATCCATGTTTTCCTTCAGTCTCTGATTGATTCGAATTATGTCTACAAGTTTGTGCGTCAGGTCGTCCTCTGAACGGATGCCTGATTCCAGCGTTATTGATGGGCGAACGTAGACGGGAGGAACTGGCAGAACTTGCAGAACCATCCATTCCGGCCTAGCAGTTTCGGGATTGAAGCCCAAGAGCTGAAGATCCTCGTTGGGTATACGCTCCATTCTCTCCCGCACCATGCTTGGAGTCAATGATTCTGAACCGCTTTCTGGGATTTGCTCGCTGAACTTCGTGGGCTTCTCGAAAGTTATCTTGAGCTGCACACCCGCGCAGTGAGGACATTGCTTCCTCTTTGTCTCTTGCATAATCGTTTTGTAAACCTCATCCGGAACCAGACCCAGAAGTTCCCGAGTTTTTTCAATCCTTACTTGAACTTTCTTGATGGTTTCATCAGGAAGCAGGATGCGCCCGCAGTTTCGACAAGTGGACTTGAGGAGATCGAATATTATCTTGGTGAATTCTATGTGTATTATCGGAACCGCGAGTTCTATGTGGCCGAAATGGCCGGGACAGCGAATCGCCGTGTTGCCGCACGTCTTACATCTCTGTCTTGGCTCGAGGGTTCCAAGTCTTCCGTCCATCAGTCCAGCCGTGATTGGCGCACCGTCTTCGTCGTAAGTGTCAGGTGTTTGAATCTCCACGACTGAAAGCTTGCGCACGTCTTGAGGCGAAAACATGCCGAAGTTGATCTCGTCTACGACCTTTTGGATTATTTCTTCAACAGCCATTTTACGCTTTCTCCTTGAGCTTCAGTTTGGGCGATATGCAAAGGCTCATCAACTCTTGCAGCAGAAGCTTGAACGCGTACGAGACCACCACTGGAGAAATTTTCGATTTATCTTCGCAGAGTTTGCACACGTACTTTCTCTGTTTCATGTCGTAATAGGCTATGTGCCCGCAGCTTTCGCATATGTAAAGAGTGTACTTGTCCGATTCCTCCAGCAGTCTGTCCCTCAGAAGCATAGCGGCTCCGTGACCGATAAGACAGTCGCGTTCCATTTCACCGAACCTTAGACCTCCGCCTCTAGCTCTTCCCTCCGTGGGCTGCCTTGTCAGCATCTGAACCTGCCCTCTGGCCCTTGCATGAATCTTGTCGGCAACCATGTGATGCAGCTTCTGGTAATGTATTACTCCGACGTAAATGTCCGCAACGAACTTTTCGCCTGTTACGCCGCTGTAGAAGACTTCGGCGCCAGTGTTGCTGTAGCCCAGCTTGACGAGTTCTTTTCTGAGTGCGTCGGGCGTTTCATTCGAGAAGGGAGTTCCGTCGACGGGGCTGCCTCTCATGGATGCCACCTTTCCAGCGAGCGATTCAATGAACTGGCCAACGGTCATCCTTGAGGGGATAGCGTGCGGGTTGACTATTATGTCCGGAACTATGCCATCCTCCGTGAATGGCATGTCTTCCTGAGGAACTATCAAGCCGATGACACCTTTCTGTCCGTGTCGAGAAGCAAACTTGTCGCCCAGCTCTGGAACACGTTGGTCACGGACTCTCACCTTGACCAGCTTGCTCCCTTCTCCTGATGCCGTTATGAATATAGCGTCAACGATACCCGTTTCTGAAGGACGCATGTCCACCGAAGTGTCGCGCATAGAAGGACCTTTAACCTCGAATTCCTTGTATTCTTCAAGAAACCTAGGCGGGCTAATTCTGCCGATGAGGACGTCGCCGCCTGCCACTGCTGACTCGAGACCTATTATTCCGTCCGGTTCGAGGAGTCGGTAGTACTGTTCACCCCTGTATCCACGTGTTCCAGCTTCTGGCAACGTGAACTTGTCCTTCAACCCGCCCAGGTACTGGCGGCACTCGGCCTCATAAATGCGGAAGAAGGTTGAGCGTCCCAAACCTCTCTCTATCGAGGCTTTGTTGAACACCAATGCGTCTTCCATGTTGTACCCTTCATACGACAGAACAGCCACAACACAGTTCTGGCCGGACGGCCGGAGCTTGTAGCCCATCGTCTCCATCAGAGCCGTCTCGGCTAGGGGCAGTTGCGGATAATGTAGAATGTGTGAACGCGAGTCCACGCGTTGCTGAAAGTTTGTCGCGTAGACTCCTAGGGCTTGCTTTGCCATTGCGGCTTGGTAGGAATTGCGTGGTGATTGGTTGTGTTCTGCGTAGGGGATGGTTGAGGCACAAATGCCGAGAATCGTGTACATTGCAATTTCCATGTGTGTGTGTGCAGGGGTTAGCTCTTCAGGGCCTAAGGCGATGTAGGCGTTTTCCTCTTCCTCAGCGTCTATGTACTCTATTATGCCGTTTTTGATTAGATCTTCCCATGCCCATTCGCCGGAAGCTATCTTTTCGACGTGCTCGGGTCGGAGTTTGGGAACGCCGTTTTCAACTATTATGAGAGGCCGTCTGACCCTTCCTTCGTCACAGTTTACATACAGTTCCTCTCTTTCGCCCTGGGCTTTTGTGAAATAAGCCACGTTGACTTCGGTCGATATTTCTCCCCTTCTCCTCCGTTCAACGAGTTCCCGAGCTAATTCGGCGGGTGAGCTGAAATATCCAATTATGTCTCCGTCAACGAAGACTTTTGAACCGGAGAGTCTTAAGGTTTCATCTGCCTCTGGTACCGCCTGAGTGCCAGAACTGAACAGCAGTTGCTTTATCTTATCGGGGTTTATGCCCACCGAGATAGTCGCGCACAATGCTAGATTCTTGACTAGGCCACAGTTTGAGCCTTCAGGCGTCTCGTTGGGGCACAAGCGACCCCAGTGGGTTGCGTGCAGGTCTCTTGCCTCGAAGTTCGGTTGACTTCTGCTCAACGGTGACTGCAGCCTGCGCAGGTGGCTCAGAGTGGAAATGTGGTTCGTCCTATCCAAGAGTTGAGTTATGCCAACTCTTCCTCTTCCCCAGTTTCCCGTTGCAAGCGAGTGTTGAAATCTTTCAGAAATTATTCCTGGGCGCACAGCCGCTGAAACAGTTATTATCGGCCCCTTCACGCCGATGCGTTCGAGCTGATATTTGATGTCGCGCGTGAGGTTTCTGAAGGCCACCCTGAAAAGGTCTGCGAGCAAAGGCCCTGCAAGCCTCAGTCGCTTGTTCTTGAAGTGGTCCTTGTCATCAGTTTTTCGCCTTTCAAGCTGCAGTTCAATTGCTCTGCACGCCATCTCGCTCAAGAACAAGGCCTTGTCTCTTCTGCTCTGGTCTGTCCTGCCTATATGCGGCAGAAAGTTTTTGTCTATTGCGGTTGCAGCTTTCTGGACACGGTATTCTTCCACTTGCCCGTGTGCCACACGATTCCCTATGAACAGGATCGCGTCTTTTGCGGTGTCCACTCCTAAGGCTTTTTCGTAGGAAGGCTCCAAAGGGGTCTGTACATCCTTGTCCAGAGAAATTGATTCTGCGATCTCTTTGTCTGATTCCAGTCCCAGGGCACGCATCAACACGACGAACGGGATTTCCGAGGGTACTCCTGGAATTGAAACGTATATCGCCCCGTCGGACTTTATCTTCAATTCAATCCTTGCCCTGAAACCCACCGTTGTTGAGAATATCTTTGATTGATATACCGGCGTTGTACCTTTTTCGTCAATGTCCACGATTATGCGGTTCGGCGCCAGATCTTCCATGGCTACTATCACGCGTTCGGAACCGTTAACCACGAAGTAGCCGCCTGGGTCATCGGGATCTTCTCCGCATGCTATCAGTTCTTCTCTTGAAAGTTGAGACAAGAAGCACAGTTTCGACTTGAGCATTACAGGAATGTTTCCGATATAGACGAGTTCAGTGTCTTGTTCCCTGCCGTCTATGACAGGGGTCATTTCGAGGGCTACGGGCGCGGCGTAGGTCAGATTTCGCAGTCTTGCCTCCATTGGGTAGATTTCATGTTTTGTGCCGTCTACTTCTGTCGCGTACGGTCCAGTTATTCTGGTCTGAGGGTCTATGATCCAAATCTGGCCCAGCTTGACCTTGTAGGGGCTCTCGGGAACTTCTATCGGGATTTCGCCTATTTCGTCGATGACTTCTTGAAGGCCACGGTCGATAAACTCATTATAAGAGTCCAGATGTTGGCGAACCAGGCCTTTGTCCTTGAAGAAGGCGTTCAAGAGTAAGTGTGTGTCTTCTTTCGATACTTCAACCATTTTTAACCATCTCCCGCAACTTCACGTCGGGTATGAATGAACGAGATCGTTTCGATGCGGGTTTCCTCAAATTCTTGATTTCCTCCAACTGTTGGGTCATTCCGACTTGAAAAATGGTCACCAATATTTAAGGAGCTAGAAACGTAACTTATATGCTGTCTAATAAACTTTTTGTACTTTGTGACGCGTTTCAGTTTGTTCTGTCGGACTGGAAAATCATGGAGACCAATACGAAAAGCATTAGTCGCCCGCAACACAAGTCATTATGGGAGTTCAAGTTGGAACAGAGATTCAAGGCGACAATCGTGTTGTTAATTCTGAACGGGAAAGTTGAAAAGGCATTGGAAATTCTCGCCAAAAAACACGGTGTCAGAGTTCCAATCATAGAAGTCGGTCTGCCTAAGAGGAATAAGAGGAAGGCACTGGGATGCTACAACGGCAAGAAGAGGACGATTTCAGTTCTGAACAGTGACACGTTGAAAGATCCATTCGTAATTCTGCACGAGTTTTACCATCACCTCAGGACGACCGGCGATGCAAAACACCGGGGAACTGAGAAGTACGCAAATACCTTTGCAAAGGAGTACATAGAGGCGTACAGGTCCATGGCAATTCAAGAAACGGGAAATGATTAATAAGAAAGAGTAGAAAGTCTCTACTGTGCGCAGCGGTAACCAAGCCAGGTCAAAGGTGAAGGACTCAAGATCGGTTTTCTTGGCCTGAAATAGCCCCTATGAGCCATCCTTTCCCGTAGGGGTTCGCCGGTTCAAATCCGGCCCGCTGCACCTTTTAAGCCAGAATCAAGGTTATTTTGACCAAATAGCCCCTCTAGTCCACCTATTTTTGTTCTTGGGAAAAGTCAACCCTCACTTTTGAGGAGGCTCTAACATTTTTAGCAAAGCACTCGTTGACGCTTATCCTTCAGCAGTCTTTTTGTCAACGCAATTGAAGCGAGCGTCATACTAGGCAGAAGGACGAAGTAAAGGGTCAGTGGATATTCTGGAATCGTCCATTCAACTCCAGTCCATCGCATTATTATTCCGTGCCCACCAACTATCCAACCTTCGTTGGCATCAACCATGAACACTGAATTAAGAGCAACTGGACTGGTTGCAGGATTGTTAGGCCAGGTCCATTTGGTGCCATTCCAATGAGCGACTGGACCTGAAGAATTAACGACCCAAATAGTACCTGTTATGCCCACAATCCAGCCGTCGCTGGGATTCAAAAAGAATACTGACGAATAATCACATGTACATGCAACCCCAGCTTTGCCTGTCCATTGAGTACCATCCCACTGAAAGGCAGTTCCCAAATCGCCTACCGCCCACCCATAATCAGTACTAAGCATACAAACGGATCTAAACGCCGCGGGAGTTGACGAGTTGGGAAATTCACTCCACACTCTCCATTCGATGCCATTCCAATGAATCATTGTTCCCCCGGCACCAACTGCCCATCCATCCGTGGAATTCACCATTGCCACGGAAAGAAGATCATCGCCAACCGTTGGAGTCGCAGTTACGTTGATCCAGTTTGAACCAGTCCAATGGATAATCGTCTCGTTCCATTGCTGTCTACCTTGGACGATGTTCGCAAAAGAATTTCCAACGGCCCATCCATCATCCGCATTTATCATGAAGACAGAATTCAAGTCAGCGTTCGTTGGACCCGGCATTGGGTTCCAGCTTGTTCCGTTCCATTCAAGTATCAGGCCACTTTGTCCCACAGCCCATCCTTCGCTATCATTGAAGAAAAACACTGAATTCAGATCTAGCAATGTTGAACTAGCCACGTTTGACCACTGCACTCCATTCCAATGAATAACCGTCCCACCTGCGCCTACTGCCCATCCGTCACTCGCATTAATCATAAACACAGAATATAAATCGTTAAGCGTCGGACTGCTCCAATCCAAGATCGCAGGTTGGTCTGACCTCGATAGGGGCAAAATTGCGCTAAGCAAGGCAAACGCGACCATCACAATAAGAACAGCCTTCAAGGGTGAACACGACAAACACATCACCATGGGACTTGCTACATGATGAACGAAGAGTATTTATCTCTTATTAATCTGATTCCTAGCTTCGAATTGTTTGAATAGATTCCCCCTCCCAAATCTTCATGAAAAGCCACATACTCGCGATATCCTCTTGAATAGTAAGCCCCAGTGTTTTCGTCTTCCAGAGATGTTGAAATTGAAGAGAAGGTCTAATTTCATTTACACAGAAATTCTTTCCAATCAATTATTATTGGTCGACCAAAATCTACCAAGCAGTTCGGATGACTTCAAAACCGCTATCGTGGAATGCTTTCGATTTACAAGTCGAGTCTTTTAGTTTGCATATTCTACCTTCTTTCGGAGCCGGAAGATTTCCATTTATCTAATTATCGATGCTATTAATCGTCGGACAGTCAAGTCAGATTGAACTTCTTGATTTTCGCAATTACCAGTAGTCCTCTGTCTGAAAGAAGAAGCGATCATGGTCTCGTACCTCACCCAAGAAATGTCTCCACGACCCTCCGAAAATCTATTTCCTTCCCAAGAAAGTGATTCAAGAAGAGTGTGGGAAGAGATAACTGAAAGCAAGAAAACTGGCAATATCTCATCACTTTCACTCACCTCTCTGTTTCACAAACACTTCCCGTTTCTTATATGCGCAAACAAGCAAACTGCAGTTGCTGATGAAGCAGATAAACTGACTGCATCATCAGCTAGCCGGGGGTATTCCCTCGGAGGTGCGTCACCACCGAGTCCTAAGGGAAGGACAAGAAGAGAACAAGAAAATCATAAGGAAGAAGTGAGATGAAAAAACACTTTAGCATCATAATGTGCCTATTGTTCATTCTTTCGTTGATTGCGACCAATTCACAGATTCTAGCAACAAAAAGAGTCCTAGCTAGTGATAATTACTGGTCACCGCTTTCCAATTGGTTTAATTACACCGGGCCAATGGATGCCATGCCACTTGAATGTCTTGCCCTTTCTCCAAACGCTCCGGTCACAGGTGCGCTGAGCTCTGCGCAAATTCAGCAGGCATATAACCTTTCGTCTTCAGGTGGCCAAGGCACAATTGCGATTGTCGATCCGTACGATGACCCAACCATAATGAATGACGCAAATGTGTTCTGCAGTCAATATAACCTTCCCAATCTAACAAGCAGCAACTTCAATGTAGTGAAGCAAACGGGAGGGATAACGACTGACGCAAACTGGACACTGGAAACATCGCTTGATGTCGAATGGGCTCATGCAATGGCCCCAAATGCCAAGATACTGCTGGTTGAGGCACTTAACGAGAGTGAAGTATTGTATGCAGTGGACTATGCACGAGATCAACCGGATGTCATAGCCGTATCAATGAGCTGGGGTTTCCTTGAGGCAGACTGGGCACCTTCCGTTGATTTTGTGTTTCAACCAGGGCCTTTTGGCAACCCATCCTGCTGCTTCTTTGCTGCTGCTGGGGACGAACGTGAAAACGTGTCGTACCCCGCAAGTTCGCCAAGTGTGGTCGGCGTTGGCGGAACTACACTGACCTTTGAAAACGGACAATTCTCCTCGGAAACTGTTTGGAACACCACGACGATCTACGGAACAGGCGGCGGGATAAGCAAATTCTTCAATGAACCCTCTTTCCAATCGTCATATGGCGTGCCAAATGCAAATGGAAAACGTTGCGTACCTGATGTTTCCTTTGATGCCGGTTCCAGTGTAAGTGTATACGACAGCAGCTATTCCGAAGACAACAATTGGCAAAGTGTAATTGGGACAAGCCTTGGCACTGCGTGTTGGGCAGCGATATACTCGAGAAGTCTGACAGCTTCAAATGGACGTCTCTATCAAAACGCAGAAATATTATCAATATACCAAACCAAGTTTCGAGATATCACCAGCGGAGGCAACGGACTTTACAACGCAACTACAGCTTACGACAAGGTAACTGGTCTGGGCAGTCCACTCACGACGACCTACAATGTACCAATCTTCGCTATGAAAACATTGACAGACGGGAAATTTTACAATCCAAACCAGACAGTTCCATACTTTAAGGTAGAGGAATGGTTTACAGACAACAGCTCCGCCGGAGACCAGGGTGGAAACACAACCTCGGGATATCCATTCGGATTTCCAGACGGCAAGGTCGGCCTTACGGATCTCACCATGCTAGCAAAGGCGTACGGTTTTTCTGAAGGCGGATACAAAGACCCCACTCACCATTGGAACTATCAAATAGACATAAACAACGATGGAAAAGTGAGTCTAAGTGACTTGTCAATCCTTGCCAAAGACTATACTTCAAGTTCGAAATACAATTGGTATACCATGGACCCGAAACATATATCGATAAACTTCACCATCACTGGCAATTCTCAACCGGTCACTGGAACTCTGGACAGCAACGGATTCGCCGCGATCCCAGCGAACTGCACGGGCTGGCTCGTCTTTAAAAACGACACGAACACCGCGGTCGGAGCTTTCCTGACGTTCTGGGGATGAAGGACGAACGAGTGTGAAACCATGAACAAGCTGAAAACGTTTTTGATAATAGCTCTACTGGCCTCAACGATGGCGCTTTACGCTTCGAAGAAGGCAGCCGCAGATGTCTGCACGACACTAAGTGTTAGTCCTTCTCAGCAGGATTCTTGGATGTACTGGGGGAGCGGCAGCGGAAACGGCACCGTCTATGAGATTAGCGTTGACGTAGTAATATCGAACGTTACAGACATGGCCGGATGGCAGTTTGGACTGTACTGGAACAACAATTACCTGAACTGCGACAGCGTCACCATCCAAAACCCCACCACATGGAACGAAACCATCAACGTCGACGTCAGCAACGGTATCGACAACTCGTACAACTCGACAAACGGGTACTTTGGCTACGCCAACGCTGCAGCACAGCCCTGCCCCGACTTCAATGGCACCTTAACCATTGCAACTCTAACCTTCCATCAACTGACAAACGTCTCAGCTACAACTCCGCTGAACATTGACATTGTCGACACCGAATTAGTGGACGGCAACTTTAACGACATCGCCTTCTCGTCCACGGACGGCTCCGTCGTAATGCACACTGGCGTGAAATCGACTTCTGTATCCATAACTGGGAACGGAAGCACGATACAACTCGACCCCTATCCTGGGAGTTGGAGTAACTGGCAGTGCTGCCAATCAAGTGACTCTGACACAAGCTACGTCATGTCCAGTGAGGAAGATAACAACCCTTACAATGACCTGTACGTTGCCAACTGTTCTTGGATACCAGCAGCCGCAACCAACACCACCGTGACGGTCCACATCTTGGTCAGATCTACTTCGACATCGCACAAAGCCATTTGTCGTCCATACGTAAATGCAACTTCGCGCGGAAGCCAACTCGGAAGCTCATGCAACCCTGGCACAACGTACCAGGACTACTCATCCAGCTTTTCAATCACGCAAAGTGACGGCTCAGGATTGCAAATAGGCGTCCAAATCACGTCTGGCCGCTACAGCCTCTACGGCATATACTACTACTGTCCAGGATACTGCACACAAGTCTACGCAGTCATAACATGGAGCTAGACTGTAGCAATCCTGCGACAATTCAAAGACACCTCGCGCATGTGAGAACAGCAGAAATGCAAACTCCCCCCTTTTTCTTTGTCAAAAGAAGACTCCGATTTTTCTTATCTCAGACCAGGTAAAACTGAAGATGAAGCGTTTTTAAACACGATTCGGGCCATTTGCAATGTTTGATTCAATTAATATTTGTGCAATTATAGGTCCTCTGACGAATTCCGTTTGGGCTTCTTTTCTCAAGATAAGCTTTCTGAAGAAAGAATGTGAGATTTGCCTTTTCCAATTATTCAAGAATTCCTTCACGTTGCTCTCCTGAAACAGAGCTCTAACTAATTTAGATATATCTGCACTAGAAGAGGTCATAATTCGGTTTGTTTCGGCTCATGGTTAGAGGCCGCAGTGTAAGTATCATTTTCGAGCTGATGTAAGGCTTTCAATAATGACCGCGTTTTCGAACTTTCCGTTCGCAACCTAACCATCTTTAAGTATCCGTAAGGTGTAATAGTGACAATACCTTCACGTTCCAATATCTGGAGATTACGCTGAACCTGATTGTAGGTACTGTTCATCATTCTGACCAAGTTGGTGACGTGAGTCTCGTTGACTTTCGAAAGAGTCAGAATTATCTTTTGTCTGCAAGAAGAACCTATGATCTGATGCAAAGTCAACACAAATACCGACATTTCAGACTACTCTCAGATAAGTCTTATAAACAGAAGGAAAAGCTTAGTAGGGGAGAGAGATAAGTGAAAGTGAAAGCTGTCATTCTTTTTCAACAAAAACATGTCAATTGTGAATGGACGGTTTAAACGACGGCATCAAGCTAGCCCGCTGCACCAAACCATTTTCAGATGATAAAATAAAATTCTTACAACAAGGAATGGCCAGTTTCGGTCAACAAACCGAAAAACAAATTCTGCGTGATTGGCCACGTCCTGGACGTCTGAGTTTCCAGATGTATCAGATGCTCTGGTGTATTCTAGTCGAACGCTTAGTAGAGAAGCCTTATATTACGATTCACGACATAGTGCTTCTATAGGACAGGCGATGGGAAAAATGAGAAAGAAAGCAGAAGTGGAAGCTGACTGCGGAAAGCAAAACTCCAAGTTTGAACCACCCGGCGAAGATATTGTCTTGTGCGAAATTCTGATAAACAGAAGGCAGATATAGCGCATAGATGATTGACCACCTCCCCAAAATCATTCATCCAGACAATGGACTCTGGACAAACCTCGTTTTCAATGAACCTTCGTATTAACTTAACGACCCACATGTCGGGGTTTCCAGTGAACTGGTCAGAGCGTTTGCATCTTCGATCCAATTGTTGAACACTCGTTCCGAGTGGGAAATGGAAAAAGGTAGATTTGCGGGTAAATGCATATATCTCTCCAAATTGTTAGACCGTTGCGCTGGTCATGGTCTAAGGCGGAAAAATGACCCTAACAGACGAAATATTGAAGCTGAAAAAAGAGAAGAACGCAATAATCCTGGCGCACAATTATCAGAGGGAAGACGTTCAGGACATCGCAGACTACATCGGCGACAGCATAGAGCTTAGCAGGAAAGCCATGGAAGAGAAAGAAGCGAAGATGATAGTTTTCTCGGCTGTTGACTTCATGGCAGAGTCAGCAGCAATCTTGAATCCTGACAAGAAGGTGTTGCTGCCGACGCTTAGCGCACGATGTCCTATGGCACAGATGCTTACCGTCGAAGAGATCAAGCGGGCGAAGTTGCACCATCCACTCGTGCCTGTTGTTCTGTACGTTAACACTCTAGCAGCTGCTAAGGCCTACTGTGACATTTGTTGCACATCGGCTAACGCTGTGGATGTGATTGCATCGTTAGACGCGGACACGGTGCTTTTCGGCCCAGACCGTAACCTAGCCGAATACGTACAGAGGAAGACTGGAAAGACTGTTATCCCTATCCCTGAGTGGGGATTTTGCCCAACGCACTTGCTCTTTCAACCCGAGGATGTCCACATCCTCAAGACTCAATGCCCGGAAGCCAAAGTGATGGTGCATCCCGAATGCACCTTTGAAATGCAGAAAGCCGCCGACTTCGTCGGAAGCACGTCACAAATGTGTAGATATGCAAAAGAATGTAACGCTGAAACGTTTATCGTGGGAACGGAGGAGGGAATACTTCACCGCCTGAAGAAGGAGAATCCTCGGAAAAAGTTTCTTTTGGCCTACGAAGAAGCTGTGTGTCCGACCATGAAGTTGAACACTCTTGACAGGCTTTACATGGCCTTGAAAGAAGAAAAATACGTGGTTACTGTTCCAGAACCTATTGCAAAGCAAGCCAGGAAAGCCTTGGAGAGAATGTTTGATCTGAATAGCCGATAAGATTAGAGGGAAAAAACCGTTACCTTGAGCAGCTTCACGCCCTTCTTGGCGGCCAAGTGATCTCTTAATTCTCGAATATCACCAGCTTTGCCCTTGACAGCTATCGCCTCAAGACAGTCTGTTTCGCTCAGGTGAATATGCATCGTTGAGCAGATAATGCGTGCAAAATGGTGTTGCACGTGCGTGAGTGCGTTTTCAAGCCCTCCGACTTCATGATCATACAGCATCATCATAAGCCCGGCTTGATCTCGGGTCTCGTTTTGAAGCAGGTTTTTTTCTGCCACGAACATTCTAACCGCGTCTTGGACAGCTTTTGACCGATTCTCATACTTCATTGTTCCAAGGATCTGGTCAAAATCTTTCAGTAAGTCGGGTGGGAACGTTACGCCTACGCGTTTTATTTTGGGCATGTTCTCACAGACAATTTCTAAGGTGTCCTTGAATAAAGTTTTTATGCACTGCAGTGCTACTACTGAACAAAAAGGTGTTACCAAACGGTCAGAACGGGCAGCAAAACCTACTTCACGACTGTGGACGCGGCGCTGACGGGTGTCTTCTGTGCACTTTGGATATTCCTGAACTGGATTCTGGCACCGCTAAGTGTGACTTTGCTTGGAGGGATTCCAATATTCCATGATTTTGCGGTCTTCTTCACACTGTTACTTGTCGCATGGGTGACTGGACGGTTTGGAACAAGCTCGCTGGCCGGCATTGTGGGTTCAGTAATCGTCGTATCCTTGGGAGGCCCACCGCCAATCATTATGTTTTGCTTTGCCGTTTCAGCGGTCATTTTTGACTTGCTGATGTCTGCGAGTCACCACAGGATCCGCAGTTCTGCATACAGCATGATAGTAGCAAGCGTCGCAACAGTGCTATCGGCCTACGTTGCCGGCGTACTCATCGGTGTCCTTTTCACTCCGAACGATGGGCTTCAGTGGGCACTTACGATTTGGGGCGGATGGCATTTTGTCGGTGGAATTTTCACACTTACCATAACCCTGCCGCTCATAGCAGCGCTGGAAAAGGCCAACGTGAGGAAGATTCTAGGTGAAGCACAATAGAGAAATCACCTCTCAGATGAAGAATGCTGCCAAATTCCATGGACACCTCGGTCCTTTCCTCGTCATAGGCGTGAGAATGGGAGAAATCGCCAAGAAGCAGTTGGGCATAAACGAGGAGAACAGACTTGAACTGCATGCGAGCATTAGGACACCGCTCTATCCTCCCTTCTCATGTGTCATTGACGGAATACAAGCTACAACTAGTTGCACAGTTGGAAATCAAAAACTGAAAATTGAAAAATCAATGAAGGAGATAACCGCACGCTTCAAACTTCAGAGTTCAGACAAAACAATGAAGATTTCAGTTAACCCCAAAGTAGCCAGGAACTTGACTGAAGAGATGTCCAAGGGAGCTGATTCTGAGCAGCTTGCTGCAAAGATCGCACATTTGAAGGAAGAGCAGCTTTTTGTGTTGGAAGAGTAATAGGTGTTTTAGAGAAGGCCGCCTCAGCGATGCTGGATTGACATGGAAGACCTGAGAATAGCAAAGAAACGTCTCGGAGAAGAAGGGTTGACACTTTCAATCGTCAAGGACGAGCAGGTGCTCTTTGAGACTGCTTCTCATGGAATTTCAGGCTTATTGAGGGCAATTCAAGAGCTTGGCGAACGACTTAACGGGGCTTCCGTTGCGGACAAAATCGTTGGCAAAGCAATTGCACTCTTGTGCCTTTACGCGAGGATTGAAGGAGTGTATGGATCGGTCATGAGCAGGGAAGCGAAGAAATTGTTTGAAGAAAACAAGGTTCACGCTGAATGGGATGAGCTGATTGGAAACATACTCGACAAGTGCAAGTCGGCAACCTGCCCGTTCGATAGGTTGGCGGCAGGAATCACGGATCCTGAAGAGGCTTACAAAAAACTTAAAGCTTTGCAAGATTCTCTAAAGCAACGCAGGTGACAAGATGAGCATTGGGCATGAGCGGTCTGCGTCTGACGAAAAGGAATTAGAACGTATGAGGCACAAGAAGTTGGCTGAGCTCGGGGAGAAAAAGCAGGAAGTGGACAATAAGCCCGTTCACATAACCGATTCGAGCTTCAAAGAGATAACCAGCAAACATACGCTGGCGCTCGTTGATTTTTGGGCGGCGTGGTGTGGCCCGTGCCAATCATTAGCTCCGACAATTGAAGAACTGGCCAAGGAGTATGCCGGCAAAATTCTTGTCGGGAAGCTTAACGTCGATGAAAACCCCCAAATTGCAGAGTGTTTTCAAGTTTTTAGCATTCCAACCATGCTGATAATGAAGAACGGCGAAGAAATCGACAGGATAGTGGGATGTGTCCAGAAGAAACATATCGAAGCTGCCTTAAGGAAACACTTGGAGTAGGTTGGAGCATGGACATACCAGAACGTCGGATGATAGGTGCGTTGTTGCTTCTCCTGGGTGTTTCTTCCTTGACTGTGGGCGTCTACACTGGTCAGCTCAACGCAATAGTGAACCTGCTTGGAAAAATCTTCCTCTAATAATTGCGAAGTAAAAATTCTTAAGCGTTGCCAACGTGTTCTGACACTGTTCATTTAACAAACAGGTTAGCGCGAAAATGAGTCCACCAGTCATTGGATGTGAAGATGGAGAGAGAGAAGCCGTTTTGGAAGCAGCCAAGCTCATGCTGGCAGCTGCACGAACAGCCCCTAAGACCGCTGGTGTAGATGACATCATGACATTGATTGTCTACGGAAAAGAGAAAGATGTCATCGCGGACAAGATGGAAGAGATAGCGGATGAAAGGAAGATTGAAGGGTTCAGACGAGACGCAAAGAACGTCAGGGACTCCCATGCAGTGGTTCTCATAGCTGTCAGAGGGGATAGAAGCATTGGTTTAGACTGTGGAGGCTGCGGTTACGAAGGGTGCCGGGAGTTTGACAAGGCGAGTAAGAAAAAAGGGAAAGACTTCAGCGGTCCCACATGCGTCTTCAAAGCTCTGGACTTGGGGATTGCCTTAGGGTCAGCTGCAAAGACGGCAAGCATGCTTGACATCGATAACCGCATAATGTACCGAATTGGAACGGCTGCTTCGAAACTGAAGCTGTTACCTCAAGCAACAATTATCATGGGAATACCGGTTTCAGTGAGAGGCAAGAACATCTACTTTGACAGGCCTGCGAAGGTATAAGCACTTTTCCAAGAAGGCACTTTCCTCTATTTTCTATCAGTTGCAAGTCAGCATGCGCGCTGGAATTTAGCCAAGTCCCAGTTTAAGCGTATGTGACTCGACAGCAACAATATTTAAGACTCACTAAAGAAGGGGGACATTAGCAAAGAATGTATGCCATGCAAAGCGGTCTGCGTATTGGGTATGTCAAGCACAATAGAGCTCGTGTGAAGGCAGGCGCGAACCGCGTGCGCTGCAATCAGAAGCATTTGCTTTGACCGCTCGAAATGAGCCTCTTCTAATTCTGACTCTTCATTTTTTCATACATTTTCTCCAGTGTCCAACGGATGCTTGACTTAAGCTCCTTCAGCCTTTCTGGATCAGTGTTCTTGATGACTATTTCACGGATAATATCGCCTTCTCGAACGATGTTGTAGCGGAAGATTTTGTCAGAAGACAGCTGTCCGGCTCTGGCCAGCTCGTTGTCCCTTTCTTGCATTTTGAGCAAGACTCTTTCTAGAAGGAAGTGTGTGAAAGGCGGCGTGTTGACGTCGAAGTCTTTGTCTTCAGCCAGCACCACGCGCAATTGGTCTTCGGCAACGTGGAGGTTAGCGAGAAGCTCACCTGCCATTGTCTGCAATGGCGTGACATTCTGAAGTTCCACGTGCGACTGGGGGAACGAAGGCTCAGACTCTCCTTCGCCCCCTCTTTCTGTTGCCGGCAAAACTCCGGTTTTCGTCGACCCCTCCGTGACTTGTAGGTGCCTGAACCCCTTTTCAAGGAGAATGGAGTCGATGGTTTCAAGCATAGCCTGCGAATCTTTGAGGTCAGAACTCAGCGCTTCGATTTTGTCTTCGAGTTTCTTCTTGAATTCGACGAGCCGCTTTATTCTCTCTGCATCTACTGACAATTTCTATTCACGGATAATATCTTGCGAGCACTTCCCTTATCAACCCTTTGAAATTCGCCGTAGTTAGGCGAGTTCAGGCAATACGTTGCTGTTTACCTTGATTTTCGAATCAGAAAAGGGCTGAAGCGATTCAACTGTGATTTTCAGTTCGCTCTGAAGGAAAGTCTCGAATCCGTGAAAAATAGGGCTGTCCGTATTGTTCAGTTTGATGCATGTATTTTTTCCCTCTAGCAATGGACTAAAATCAAAGATGGCTATGCGTCTAGAAAAGTCTGGGTTATCAAGGACTGTCCGGAATATATCTTCTGAGGGTACTTCTGAGAAAAGCCAAGCTAAGTGAGAGGGCTCGACAACGGTGTAGAACAATCCTTTCTGAACCACGCATTTTCTGTTTGAGATTATCGCTTTGAAGGAGGCGGGAGTGACGTTTCTAGTTGAAAGAAAATTGTGATAGTCGTCTTTCAACTCAACCCAATCTTCGTTTTCGGATGTTCTCCAGCCCCGCAGTTTGCAAAAACGCTTGAAACTGGTAAGGACTTCCCATATCTTGGACATATTCATGTTCTTGTTCCAACCTCGAACAATATTCTAGAACAAAGTTCTATTGCGCTGGCCGCAGACTTAAGTGTTTTTGTCAACGTTTTCCGCAAAAATGAAGCCTGACTGTTCGAATATTTGCAGTTTTGTAGGCATTACAATGCATTTTACGCAAATTTGCGGGTAAGACAGAGCGAAGGGTTTTTGATGGAAAAGCAGGGAGGCCAGCTACATTTCTGCGACAATAAGGAATAAATTCCGATGTGTCTATTAAGAATGGGCGGGGACAACGGCATTGAAACTTAAGAACAATACAGTGTTTTTAGATGCTACAGATCTGGAGATTCTGCGAGCACTGCAGAAAGATTGTAGAGAGACGTACGGAGCCATAGGCAAGCGGCTGGGAATTGCTCATTCGACAGTTTATGATAGAATAAGAAAAATGGAGCAGCAAAAGGTGATACAGAACTATACGGCCACCATAGACGTTGAGAAGATTGGGATGAGAAACATAACTTCGATAATGACGGTTTACGCAGACCCCAAGGAGATTGAGAGAGTTGCGGAGAAATTGGCAGCTTTGCCAGAAGTTCTTGAAGTCTACACGTCCCTTTCAGAAGAGCTTCTAGTCATTGCAAAGGTCTCTGCAGCAAGCCAGGAAAACCTGCACGAGTTCATAGCTAATTCAGTTGCCCCATTGCCTGGAGTTTCGAGAATTCGCACCTCAATTATCACGAAGAAGTTTAAGGAAACTCAATTTTCAATCACGAATGCGTCGGAAAGGTTACATTTATAAAAGAGATACGCGATATCAATGAAGGAACAATCATGACTTTAGACACAGGTTCAAAGATTCTCAGGACAGTTCCCAGGGAGAAAGCGTTCTATTTCTTCACTTCGATTGGAAACTACACTGGAACAAGCGCATCTTCCCTCAAGGAATTCATGGAAAAAACAAACGAAGTCAACGTTAAATCCTTAGAGTTTCATCTTTCCCGCGGAGACTTTGAAAAATGGATGGCTGAGGTTTTGCAGGACACGGAGCTAGCGGGCGAAATTAGAAGGCTGCAGAAGTTGAACTTGACAGGCAACAGTCTCCGCGACCAACTGAACTTCACCGTTTCGAGACGTTTCAAACGCCTGACAAGTCAACCTGGCGCAAGCCGATTCTGAAATGCTTCAGTCTCTGAGAGTGCAGAGTTGCGCTTGAAAGACCCACGCACTTAAGAGTTGACCCCCTACTCTTCTCGCGCGTGTCAGTTCTAACATTCGCCCCTGGGTGTAACAGCGCGGCGGCTCTGTCTTCAAGTCTAAACGTTGCGACCGTACCCAGCGCCCGCGCTACCCACTACAATTGAAGGGGGCTCAATCTCGAACTTCTTCAGCTAGAATGACTGATCCCGAAAAGTGCCCGTCTATGATAGGATGTTATGTTTGCGTCAAGCCGAGTCAGTCAAGTCCTACTCGTTTGCTCGTCAATGCCAGTGGGTGTACAAAAAAAGAGGAAAGGTTAGCTATAAGATGGCTTCTTCCTGAGGCGTGTTGTGGCAGCTGCGCCGATCAGTGTTGTTCCCATTAGCAATAGCAGTAGGCCCGTCACTGGAAATTCTGGCACGCTGTTTGTACTGTATATCACTATTTCATGAGTGCCCGCTGTGAAGTTGAACCACACGTACGCGTTTGCCGAGTCAGTTGTAACCACTGCGTCTGGATTGTTGTCTATGGTGACAGTCCAATTAGTCTGGACTGGCTGGCTCCACATGAAGTTGTTCGGAAACGTAACGTTGCAGAAGCCTGGTACGGTACCGTTGACAGGGCTCGTAACGGTGAAATTGAATGTGCTCGTGTTGTTGTCAAAGACTGGCGCAGTTACGTTTGAGTCAGTGTCTATGGTTCCAGAATAGCCTACGCCTTCGAATGTGATGGTGTATGGCACTGTCTGCTCGGTGGTGATTGTGTACACGGCGTTTTGCACGCTGAAGACGGGAGTGGCAGAGTTTGCATCTGTCATGTCCGTGAAGTCACACGCCAGGGGACAAGTTGCGTAAGGCGAGGGTTGAGAAACTACTTGGAACGTGATTACTGCAATCGTCGCGTTGTCCCCCCACCATGCTAGGCCAGTTGCTGCGCCTGCAACTTCATAGTGTGTAGCGTTGGTGTACGGTGCCGAAGCAATGGGGTTTCCTTGGCTGTCGAGGAATCCGGGGCTTATGCCGTACAGAATGCCTGTTGTTAGTGGGCCAACACCACTGACGCCCACGTCGCTGACGAAGGATACCGGTTGAATCAACGTGGAGTTCCAAGTAAAGTGAACCTCAATGCCTTGGACGCCTGCTGGAACGTTCTGTGTCGTGACGTTGTAGAGTTTCAATGTCACGTTAAATTCCTGACCTATGGCTAGAGAGGGACCCATGAGAACTTGCGACGGTTCAACCGCGTAGTATGGCCCCGCCTGTGCCGAAGCTAGTTTCACTGTCGAGACTGAAGCTATTGCGGCTACTGTGAGAAATGTGATTAACAGCATGATACTATAGATTCTCTTCATTTTTCCACCTTTTCCAATTTATAGACTCTAATGTATTTTGGAACATCTTAATATAAATCTTGCCCTTGGTCAAATCAGGCATGCCCGAACGTTATTGCACGAGGCTGCTCTCGTTCCTGGTTGCTGTCGTTTCTATTTGTTGTAGAGGTGGCAGGCTACGTAGTGTTCTCCACCTATGTCTACCAGTTCAGGTTCCTTTGTTCTGCATATGTCCCCGATGTAGGATGGGCATCTTGTGTGGAATCTGCATCCTGCAGGCGGGTTTATTGGGCTTGGGATTTCGCCTTTGATGACAGCTTCGCTTCTCTTGGCGGTAGGGTCTGGAACCGGAACTGCAAGTATCAACGCTTTCGTGTATGGGTGAAGCGGTTCGTAGACTATTTTTTCGGCCTCGCCCATCTCGACGATCTTTCCAAGGTACATTATGCCCACGCGGTCACATATGTGTCTGGCCAATGCAAGGTCGTGGGTTATGTAGAGGAATGCTACGTTGTGTTTTTGGATTAGTTCGAACATCAGGTTGAGAACTTCAGCCCTGATTGACACGTCCAGCATTGAAACTGGCTCGTCAGCGACCACGAACTCTGGGTCCAGCACGAGTGAGCGGGCAAGAGCGACTCGTTGTCTTTGTCCCCCGCTGAGCTCATGCGGATACCTGAACAGAAACTGTTGCGGCGGTGTCATCTTCACTTCTTCAAGCTTATTAAACACTTTGTCTTCTAATTCTTTTTCGCTACTGCAGACCTTGTGTATCTTCAATGGCTCGGAGATGATGTCGTAAACCGTGAACCTCGGGTTCAACGACTCGTACGGGTCTTGAAAAATCATTTGCATCTGTCTTCTCAGAATCTTAGGGTCGGTTTGCAGTCCGAAGATGTTCTTGCCCTTGAAGACTGCCGTTCCGCCCGTTGGTTCTATCAGTCTTAAGACAAGCCTTCCCGTCGTTGTCTTGCCACTTCCAGATTCGCCAGCCAAGCCGAATATCTCTTTTCTCTTGATGTCGAAACTGACGTTATCGACAGCCTTCACAAAGATATCGTTTTTCCCCGTTAAGGATCTGAAGAAGCCAAGGTTTACTGGAAAATATTTTTTCAGCTTTTCAACTTTCAACAGCTCATCCATTCAGCATTCGCCTCAACTGACTGGGTTTACAAGGTGACACGCGGCGTAATGATCTTTCTCGGTCTCAATTAATTCTGGGACTTTCTTCCGACATATCTCCATCGCATATTTACATCTCGGGTTGAACCTGCAGCCCCGGGGAGGGTTAGTCAAGTCGGGTGGTGAACCTGGAATCGATATCAGTCGCGTCCTCTGAGCCTTTATGGACGGAAACGCTGACAGAAGGCCTTGTGTGTAGGGGTGCAGCGGATCCTTGAATATCTGTACTATGTCACCGAATTCAGCCACTTTTCCAGCGTACACTATTGCCGCCTCTTCACAAGTCTCAGTCACTATTGACAAGTCGTGAGAAATGACAATCATTGCGAGGTTCAGTCTCTCCTTTAACTCCCTCAATAGTTTGAGTATCTGTGCGGCAATTATGACATCAAGGGCAGTGCTGGGTTCGTCGCTTATCAACATCTTCGGGTTGCACGCTAGGGCCATCGCTATGCATGCCCTTTGTTTCATTCCCCCACTGAATTCATGAGGATAGTTGCTCGCCCGTGAGGGATCTACTCCAACAAGCTCAAACAATTTCGCGATTCTTTCTTTGGCTTCCCCTTTACTCACGCCAGATTCGTGAACCTTTATAGCTTCAACTATCTGATCCTCAATCCTGAAAACTGGGTTGAGAGCATTCATGGCTCCCTGAAAAATGAGTGATATGCCACTCCAGCGGATGTCTCTTCTAATCTCGCCTTCGCTCATCGGCACGATATCTTTTCCATTGAAGAGTATTTTGCCTCCGAAGATTTTCGCATTTCTTGGCAGTATCTTCATAAGCGTTATCGCGATACTGGTTTTTCCGCACCCTGATTCGCCAACAACTCCGAGGCCTCGACCGCTGTCAACTTTAAAAGTCAAGCCGTCGACCGCTCTTACCCATCCTCCTGAAGTGCGGTAGTACATCCTCAGGTCTTCTACGTCCATCAGTGTCATGGAAGATCTCGGATTAACTCTCGGTCCTTCATATTTAAGCTTTAGTTCTCTGATTGTTCCGAAAGTGCGTACCTTCTGAAGAGCTTTGTCAAACCTTATATTGCTTGAAGGTGCCCATCTGTTTGAAGAGGAATGCGCAGCAGATATCCAGGGAAAAGTGACAGACTGAACGATTTGCTGGAGGAGGTGACTCGTTTCTTCATTTCTAAGGGCTTCTTGGTCTCTGTGAACAAGAGCGATTCTGAAAGTGTTATCTCTGTCAAGACTGGCGAATCAGCCGGAACCAAGATTCTGGATGTCTGTTTGGCAGGCGACGCAAGTGGTTCTCTCGTGGTGACTTTTGCAGGTTCCGAGCGGTCACCTATTATCAGAAACTCTGCTCTCCCGTCTATGCTCGGCGGGGGCTTTTTGACCTTGAAGAGTCAAAGGCTGGCCGAGATTTTGGAACGGTTAGAGAAGGAGTTCTGGGAAACGGTGGATCGGTTTATGGTTTCTTCTTAGCCTACACGTCTCAGCCTTGGATTGACATCTCGTCAGTGCGTATCCTATCAGAGCGAACATACGTGAACATAGACCGATGCATACTGCGGGAGGAGCTGGTTAGAATCGTTGGGCGGAGACACGTTTTGCCACGTTGCCCGCGGTTCCATAATCATGCAGCAGGCTTCACGACCACACGCATCCGTCGGCCGGGGGCCCATCCAGCTTAATGCAGTTTCTGACAAGCAGGAACGTCATCGGTCCCCAGCGCACCAAGACTTAAATAAACATTGTTTCTCAATCTATTTGAGGCTGAAATTCTGAGCCCGATGGGAGCAGGCCGTGTCATACTGTTCATAGCTGGAGTAGTCGAGTTCCTCCTCTCGGGCATGATGTTCCTGATGGCGAACTTTGGGCTGGCGGGCTATCTGATCCTGGCATATATGCCCACCGAACAGGGAGCAACTTATGCGATACAGCTTTACATGGGGATTTTGGCCGTTGTAGCATTCATATTCGGCCTCGCCGGAGCTGCAAGCGCGATTGAACGGTGGAGTCTACTCCTGTCAGTCTTTGGAGGATCGTTAATTGCTCTTTGGGGTCTCCTGCAGACATGGTATACGCTAACCTGGCTCACTGACAGGGGGGAAATCCAAATAGGCGTGACAGAGGGCACCATTGCCGTTTTCTTTTCTTTGCTTGTCATCACGTTGCTTGTCGCATCGAAAGAACAATTCAGAATACCCCTGTTCCGAACCGGACGCACGTGGTTTTCTGATGATAACAGTTCTCAGCATGCGCCGTAAGCGCGTGTGTGTTCCTAACCGGATGGGAACAAGAAGGATGCTGGCGGACCAGACGATGACATGGGAAAGAAGAGGTCCTATCAGGGTTGAGGCGTGAAACCGTACGTTATTTGTGAGAGTTGACGCCTCATGTTTCCTAAATGCGGTGTGCCTTCTTGACGCAGTGCAAGAGAGCATCGATGATGGGATGAGCTCGTATTGGTAAGTGGCACGCCTTCTTGCAGGCAAGGAAAGCAGCCCTGGAAGGGTGATTTAGGTTTATAAGGAAAGCTCAGTCAGTTCACACGGTGGATCGTGAAGACAGTGTCTATTCCTTCTATGGCGTTCGGGAAAGGTTTTCGGATCCATACCTGTTTCGGGCCCCCTATGAAGTGTCCGCGTCAACAGGCTAGGCCGTACCCATAAAACAAGGCGAAGTTTAAACACGCTGCCATTACGCCTATGAATCAAACACACGAATGTGAGGAACGGCATTGTCAGGAGCGGCTGCGTCTGAAACGCTGGTGTTTGCCTCAACGTTTATTTGTTAGCAAATCCATTTTGTGTGTTGGTTGTTAATGTGAAGAAAGAGTGGTTTGCTCTGGGGTTAGTCTTAATAGTTGCAGGTTTTGCGCTCCTGTCCTTCTCCAACACTGTTGTCTACACGGACAATTACTTGGCACAGGGCAGTCTTGACAACACAGTCTATGAACACTCGGGCCTCACACCTAGGGTGAGCGTTTCAGGCCATTTTGACGCCGGTCAACGTCTCTGGTTCAACTTCACGAAGGGCAATTTTTGGGGCGTTCAGTATGACATTCAAAACGAGGGGCTTGAGCCGGCAAACACAGAGTTCGCTCCTGGCACAGCTATTGAACCGTATAAGACGATATATTTCAACCTCTACACTCCTTCAGGTGACGTGGTTTCGACCGAGGTTTACCTCGTTGGAGGAACGGAACCGTTCGCTGTGGTTTATTTTAACCAAAGCGCTGATTTTGTCCCGCTTCCAGACGGGAACCTGACATTCGCTAGCGTGGGGGTGGAGGGCACGATAGAGCGCACTGGCAACTACACCATAGTCGCAACTACGATCCAGCCACTAGTTCGCAAAGACGCTCAAAACACTTATGACGTTGTTGCAAATAGCATAACTGGAAAAGGAGCCGTGCAGGCTGATCCGCCGCTGACAATGAATCTGTGGAGCATCGATGCTGTCGAAACAAAGCCGTACCTCGTATCATTTGTAACAGTGGGTGCGGTGATTCTGGTCCCTGGAGTAATCTCCAGCGTTTGGGCAACTAGGCCCAAAAGAAGGCGAGCACGCGACCGATTGAACAAGACGCGTCAATGAAAAGCAAACTATAGTGTTGTTTCAAGCCGTTACTTCAAATGCTCGTAGCGCACGCTCTTAAGTAATCTTGCAGTGTTCATCCATATCAGCGTGGTCTGAGAGGTCAAAGTCCAAAGGACTAGCGCGCGCCAAGATTCCCTACCTACACAAACCACGACAAGACATTCTACATCTCAGACAATAGCGTGCGCAATGAAGAAATTCTTACTACTACCTTCTGGGTGAAGACTATATATTGACCTCGGCATGTAAGCCTATTAGTCCTGATTTTCAATTGAACTCAACGTAATCAGATTGCCATCAAAAATGTTATTATTAGCCCTACTACCACTGCCTGAAAATTCTTAACTAGAGAAACTCTTTTAGCTTCAGAATGCTCGCTGTTCTCGTAGCTTTAAGCTTGACTAGAGCCTTTTGTACCGCATGGCTTAGGAGACGGGTTTGACCAATAAGACGATATAAGCTGAATAAGCCCAAACCATAAAAAAGCTGTTTCTAGTACAGAAATTTAGGGCGCACAAGAGATATTAGTTTGTCGGGCAATATAGAACTTAGAGAGAGGAGCCAAGTTGTCCAGAAAGACTGTTTCTGCAATAATGGTGTCTTTACTGGTGTTGGCCACGGTAGGATTAGTCTTTAACGTTCAACCTGTCAAGTCCGATTATGCATGGATGGAAACCATTTACATACAGGCCGACGGAAGCATAGTCCCGTCAACCGCGCCGATTTCCAGCGTTGACAACGTGACTTACACGTTAACAGACAACATCGCGGGAAACGTTCCAGCCTATACCAGTGCAATCATCATACAAAGAGACAACATCATAATAGACGGAGCAGGCTACACGCTACAAGGCACACAAGCTGAAGAGTCCAAAGGAATATATTTGATGGGAAGAAGCAACGTAACAATCAAAAACATGAAAATCACGACATTCCAATACGGCATCTGGCTCTATTCTTCCTCTAATAATAACAGCGTGAGCGGAAACAACGTAACAAACAACGTGTATGGCATCTTTCTCCAGTCTTCTAACAACAACAGCGTGAGCGGAAACAACGTAACAGCAAACAACTGGTATGGCATCTATCTCGGCTCTTCTTCTAACAATAACAGCGTGAGCGGAAACAGCATAACAGCAACCAACTGGTATGGCATCTATCTCGATTCTTCTTCTAATAACAGCATGAACGGAAACAACATAACAGCAAACAACGAGATGGGCATCTATCTTCAGTTTTCTGCCAATAACAGCATGAGCGGGAACAACATAACAAACAACTACGAGGGCATCGGGCTCATTTATTCTTCAAACAACAACAGTATTAGCGGAAACAACGTAACAACGAACGACAGCACTGGCATCGGGCTCTATTCTTCTTCAAACAACAGTGTTAGCGGAAACAACGTAACAAACAACAGCTATGGCATCTATCTCGATTCTTCTTCAAACAACAGTGTTAGCGGAAACAACGTAACAAACAACTACGAGGGCATCGGGCTCAGTTATTCTTCAAATAACAGTGTTAGCGGAAACAACGTAACAGCAAGCAACAGCACCGGCATCGGGCTCGATTCCTCTTCAAACAACAGTGTTAGCGGAAACAACGTAACAAACAACGTGTATGACATCTTTCTCCAGTCTTCTAACAACAACAGCGTGAGCGGAAACAACGTAACAGCAAACAACTGGTATGGCATCTATCTCGGCTCTTCTTCTAACAATAACAGCGTGAGCGGAAACAACGTAACAGCAAACTTCAGGGGCATCTGGCTCTATTCTTCTTCAAACAACAAGTTTTACCATAATAACTTCTTGGACAACACTCAGCAGACTTACAGTAATAATTCGACGAATATCTGGGATGATGGTTACCCTTCTGGCGGTAACTATGGGAGCGACTACAGCGGCACAGACCTTTATCAGGGTACCTATCAGAACGAAACAGGTAATGATGGAATGGGAGATGCCCCATACACAATTGACGCAAACAACACAGACCATTATCCCCTTATGAATCCTTGGAGCCCGCCTGACATCGCAGTGACAAACTTGGCATCTGCAAAGACCGTCATTGGACAAGGGTACACTGTCTCTGTGAATGTGACATTTGAGAATCTGGGGAACAAGATTGAAGCATTCAACGCCACTATCTGCGCCAATGAAACATCTATAGATTCAGAGACTTTGATGCTAACGATGGGAAACTCCACTATCGTTGGTCCAAATTGGAACACTTCAGGCTTTGCCTATGGCAACTACACGCTGAGCGCTAGCGCAAGCATACTTGAGGGAGACACAAACATCGCAAACAACTTCAACGGCTGTTGGGTGGTTGTTACGATTCCAGGCGACATAAACGGCGACTTCAAAGTCAGCCTCTCAGACCTGTCGCTACTCGCAAAGGCCTACGGCACCACACCGGCCAGTCCAAAGTGGAACCCCAACGCAGACATAAACGGCGACGGCAAAGTCAGCTTGTCAGACCTTTCCATCATGGCAAAACACTACAACCAACACTACCCCTAGCCACCTTCACGCTCTTATCATAAAATGAAGAGAGTTAAAATTTAACCGTCTTTTCGTTCTACATCTTTGAAGTAATGTTGATAGCTAGTTAGACAATGGCCAGCCATTCCTTCCCTCTGCTTTGCTGGGAAACTTCGATATTTCCACAGCTCCACCTTGAAGCGCGCACGCTAAAGCCCCCAGTGTTTCCTATCCCTTACGAAGCCTATGGTTTTGCTCTCAAGCTTGAATATGCCATTTTACGTCGTCACTCGCCAAAGCTATTTTTGGAATTGTTATTGTGATTTCAGTGAACCGACCGTTAATCATACAGAAGAGACAATTGAGCAAAGATAACTTCATACTTTCCTTTCCAATTCTCTCTATGAGTTCTTTTAGCCTTCTTGCCAAGTAAGCGATAAAGTCAGTGTATCTTTTTTCATCCTTCGGTTCTGTAATTTGCTCTCCAATAATGATAGGTTCAATGCGCGCGCCACACGTACAAATGTAGTCTATCTTTCTCGAAGCCTCGGGTTGAGTATCTCGTCCAGCGCAAATCCGATCAGTATGAACGAGAGCGACAACAATGCGATGCAGACCCCGGGCGGAATTGTCCAATACCAGGTGGAGAAGGCTCCCGTCGCTATTTGGCCTGAATCTTCATACTGATACAGTATTCTTCCCCAAGACATGACATCTTGAGGTCCTAGTCCGAGAAAGCTCAGGGCAGCTTCCGTAACGATTGCACCCGGAACCGACATTGCCAGCGTGATGTAGATTAATGGAAACACGTTCGGAACTAGATGTTTGCGGATTATGTAGAATCGGCCTCCGCCAGCAGATTTCACGGCTTCGATGAATGAGCGTTCCTTGAGGCTTAGAATTGCTGAGCGGACGGTTCTGGCAAAACTCATCCAGCCTAGGAAGCCGATAACGACTATTAAGTTGAGCAGACTTTGGCCCATAACGAATATGAGGACTATTATCAGGGGCAAGGTTGGAATAACCAGGAGCATATCAGTTATCCTCATTAGAACTTCATCTGTGGCGCCGCCGATATATCCAGCTATTAGCCCGATGATGAGCCCCAGTCCTACTGAGACCACAGCTGTGACTATCCCGAGGACGAATGATATCTGCGTCCCAGCGATAAGCTGCGTGAAGATGTCTCTTGCCAGGTTGTCCGTACCAAGCAAACCGAATGAGTTGCCGTAGATGAGAAGATTCACGTTACTTAGGAGGACTGTTGGGTTTCCTGTGGCAGTTGCGTTTCCCGAGAATTGAATGGTAATTGCAAAGGTGTACGGTCCAGGGGATGAAAATATTATCTTATCGGGATCCGAACCGTAGGTCCGATAAAGTTCGGTATTAAGCGAGGAGATTTCATAGTAGGGCACCCGAGTGAAGAGCGTGTGTGTCGTGGGGAGGGTCACGGGCGTCGTCGCAGGGAAGCTCTTCGTGCCTGCCGTGATAGTGTGTAAGAAATACGCGTACATTGTTAATGTGCCCTGTTGACCAGTCTGATTTTGCGTCTCGACATTATAAGCCAATTCGGTCGCGTACTCTGGTGGCGGTATGTTATACGGATAGTAAAACTGCGTTGAAAATGTAACGTTTCCCGCCTGCGTAAAATTCACTTGTACGCAGCCCTTGACGTCGAACCCGGCTTCAGGGTTGTAGCTGACCTCGATTCCACTGCTCGTGGTTACATTCGTCCATAATCTCAACCCGCTCGGATCAGAAAACTTCGCGTCTGCAGTAGCGTAAACATTGTTTGTGTAACCTGGGTTGCCCGTGAAGTCCCTGTACCATCCGGGGAATGCCGACACTTTTCCAAGGGGCATTCTTCCGACCGGAACAGAACCAGGATATATAGGGTCGTCCGTTGCGAAAAGGGGACCGACTAATGCTAGAAACGCGAAGAATAGCAGCAGTATTACACCCGCACTTGCTTTTTTGTTTTTCAATATCTTCCTCGTGAGGTCTCGGAAACCTTTGAGCTGTAGAATAACTTTTTGCCATCGCAAAGACATGTTATCACCCGTACCTAATGCGTGGATCAAGCAGCCCATAGGCCAGGTCTGCTACAAGGTTCGCTATGATGACGCACAACGCTATTATGTAAAAAATTGCTTGCATGACGGGGACTTCTCGGAGGTTGATGGCCTGATATATCAGCGTCCCCAGGCCATTGTATACAAAGACGTTCTCCGTTATTATGGCGCCTGAAAGCATAAAACCGAATTGCAAGGCTACGTTCGTGATTATTGGAAGCGACGCGTTCTTCAAAATGTGCCTGAAAAGCACATTTCTCTCCTTCACACCTTTTGCTCTCGCGGTGAGTACATAGTCTTCAGTCATCGTTTCCAGAACGCATGCCCTTGTGAGCAGTAGGAAGCCCCCGTAAGTGAAGAGGAAAAGAACCACACCGGGAAGAACCATATATTTCAGTCTGTCAAGCCAATATGGGATAGTGCCTATTATAGGCGGAAGCGTCATCCATCCCTGCACGGGCAACCAGCCTAGCCCGAACCCGAAGATGCTTTGCAGCACCAACGCCATCCAGAAAGTGGGAAGCGAGAACGTTGCAAGAGACGTTAAAATTGCTACGCTGTCGAAGAGTTTTCCTCGTTCATGAGCTGCGTACGCGCCCAGAAGTATGCCCGCTATGACCGCAAGAATGTCTGCGGTGCCTAGTAGCAGTATAGTGTTCAGCAGCCTGTCCAGTATCAGTTTGGACACTTGCTGCGAACCCATCTGCAAACTAGCTTGACCGAAGTTAAACGTGAACATACTTAGGATGTACTTAGGGTACGCAGTGTACCAAGGCTGGCCGATTCCGAAGGCATTGATGAGCTTTTGCACTTCTGCATATGTTATTCTGGGGTTGTGTATGTAAGCCTCGAGTTGGTTTCCAGGAATCGCCTCAAAAAGAAAAAAATTAATCGTAATCACGCCGAATATTAGGATTACCGTGTAGATTATTCGCTTAATCAGATATCCTCTCAGGCCCATTTTCTCTCGTAACTACCGTCCCCTACAATATATATAAGCTTTAGCCTGAGCACAATTCATGAACGACTGATCGCAGCAAGACAAAAAAAATGGGGGGAAATTGACGTTTTTGCGCGTTTATGGCCAGCCGTTGGCTGCAGCGTAGGCCAATTCCGAAGCCGGAATAGGCCCTACGGCAGGTAGGTAGGTTGGTATGTTGGTAGTGTTGCCCCAGAACCATCCGTAGTGTAGGGCCAGCGTGACCAAGTCTGACAGGCCTACGATGCCTGCAGGTGCAGCTAGGTCAGCTCCTGGTTGCCAGTAGTGGGTTCCTATTGGCGAGATTGGCACTACGCTAGGTGGTGTTCCGACATACCCGTACGCGTTAGCAAGCATTGTCAAGTCCGCCAAGCCTATCTTGTAGTATCCGCCCTGCGGTTGCTTTGAAGGATCAGTTTGGTTCCAAGTGTACTTGAAGGATATTTCGCCTGGCACCGGATTTATCGGGAAGGCTGGATTGCGGTCAAGGGTTATGCCAGCACCTGCGACGAACCCTCCGGAACTTGTGGTGCCTGGTCGATACATGAATGGACCAGTGCCAACCCACGTGATTTCCATTCCGTGGTTCGCGTCGGTGAGCCCAGACACGTTTATGTACGAAGGCGCTCCAGGCAGGACATTGCCTCCGACTGCATTCAGACCTGGCCATAGGCCGTGTAGACCGTCATGCGGCGGTAAGCCTTCATTAGCAAGCGTAGCGTTGCCTGGTTGTACCCACTTGTATATGTGTTCGGGTACAAGTTCATACACAGGCATGTACAGGTTCAGCCAACTCGCTGTGCTGACCCAGACAGAGCAGGTCCATTGGTCCCATCTCTGGAAGTAGGGTTTGTAGCCGTTTGTTTGGTTGGTCATGAACACCATTGCCGCGTTGGTCCAAGAGTCACCGTAGAAAGCGTTTATGTATATCGTGTAGTTGAGGTCGTTCACGTCAAAGGGTACACCGTCACTCCAATTGAAATCGTGCCTGAAGTAGTAGGTGACGTTCGAGTCTCCCACCAGTCCTGTGGCTGGGTCGGTGATAGTTTCAATCTTCCAAGAGTATAGCATCCATGGCAGGTCGCTGCCCGATGGGAAGCCGGTGATTGCGCTGCCTGGGACGATGTCGTTGTATGGGTTAGCAGCCATTGGATATGTGAACATTTGGTCCATTTCCTGGAAGTCGAAGACCTCGTCGCTGAAGATTGGGTTTATCATGTCTGGCTGGTTGTAAACGCCGAAGTAGATTACGTTGCTTTCAGGTGTACCTGCTACGGGACCAGTGTAGGTTACGGTGTTGTTCTTTCTAGCGTTCTGTGTGACCCAGTTCAAGAGTTGGTTTTGGCCTTGTGTACCGTAGCCCAGCTCGTTGATCATGCCCACCATGCCTGTCTTGTAGGCGCAGTAGGTTGCCGGACTGTAACCGGGCACCAAGTAAGACTCCATTACCAGGTTGTACTGAACAATCTTCTGGTCAATGTCGTATTGGGCCGCAGTCGAGTCTGAAAAGGCCGCGAACGCATAGTGGGTCGTGTTTGCATCGTCAACCAGGTAGGGGTTGGGACCTCCGGAGTAGATGCCTGCGGGCGTAAGCTCGGTGTACCACCAGTTTGGCGGCGAGCCCATGCTGTAGCCTAGGGTGGCCCAGTCGTATAGCTGTGCGTCCAGCACATAGGGCCTCAAGGCTGTTAGGGTGGTTTCGTAGTTTTCCATGGAGTTAAGGCCTATCTTTGTAAGCTCAGCCTGGAACATGTCACCTAGGTCTTTTCGCGCGTCCCTGCTTCGAACATATGCAGCTAGTTGTGCGACTGGGGTGTTGGCGATTCCAGAGTTTGCTGTGGCGTGAATGTCGCCTCCGCCCCATTGACCGTTGGGGTCATTGCCGGAGTACACGACACCGTGAGTTCCTCCAACGTAGGTTGCCATCGTTCCGTTGTTGACCGTGTCGATGACGCTCTGGAGTGATGGGTAGAAGGCGTGGTTGTACCAGCCGCCATTGTAGAGTTTTTCTAGGGCTTTAGTCTCGTTGAATTCCCATGGGTAGTAGGGGTAAGAAACAGCTGTGTTCACGTACTGGTGCATGAGCGGATCAGGAACCTGGGTGTCGCTTCTCGTGGCGAAACCTTGAAGGGTTGGGCCGGCGATTACTCCTGGCTTATTCACCAGGCAGTTCAGCGCGTTCCTGACGTCGGTGAAGTTCATTGGGCTTCTGCGGTCCATGTGGACACCGTCAGTCCAGTTGTTGTTAAAGGCTATCTCAAACTCGCCAGCCTCAACCAGCGGCTCCACGGTGATGGCCGTGTTGCCGTTGGCCAAATCCCATTCAGCTTTTGTAAGTGGCCAACCCATGATGTCTACGCCGCCAGCACTGTCTGGCGACAGTAGGGCCGTGAACAGAGAGTCTTGACCGTCAAAATACCTGTACTGTATTACGTTCATGTGTGTTATCGGTGGAATTGCTGCATTAACACGTGAAATCGGTGCGAAAATCATTATTGAAAGGACAATGCATGCTACAATAGCTAAGATTTTCATGTTCATCTCTCTTTTCTCCCTTTATTTTATTTTCTGCAGTAGGAACTTGTGTTTCTGCAAATATAAGGCTTACTGAAACATTGTTCCATGTGCTGATCTGCTGCCGCTCCGCGCTGTTCGAACAAAAAGCTAAATCGGAGGTGGTTCAGTATCCTTTTTTCCGCGGCCTCTCACTTGCGCCACTATTACGACTGCGGCGATGAACGCTATGACACCTGCCAAAGCGTAAAACACGTAGATACCGTATCCGTGCAGGCTTGGTTGAACTATCACGAGCATGGCAGGGCTGTTGCGGGTTTTTCCGGCAGTGGTGTAGGTGATTTGGAATTCGAAGGGGCCGCTCTCGGTCGGCGTCCACTGGTACGAGAAATAGCCTGTGCTGTTCGCCGTAAGCGATGCCAAATCAGACCAGCCGCCACCCTCCTTGGAGTAAACGAGGTCAACGCTGGTTATGTTAACGGATGAAGAACCCGAAATCTTTCCGGTGATCATGACAGAGTCACCAACAGTAATCAGAGTTTGAGAGGCCACCAGTGAAATCGGTGAACCATAAAAGCCGTCCGCGGCGAGACTCGGAACGATCTCTATGGCGTTAAGATTCGAATCCAGAGTTAAAAAATACGTTCCTGGCCCACCTGATCCCCCCGCGTAGGAAAGAAGATGTAAGTTTGAGGAGGCTTCCGAAAGAACCGTGAAAGTCACGTTCAGCAAGATACCGCTCCCGCTGGCTTCAAGATAACCTCCCCTGCTAGCATCGAAAAATGTTTCCGAGGACGAGTAGTTAACTCCCCCCAAGACGTCAGTTATCATTCCCTGTGCAATGTTCGATATTGTCGGTCCAACAGAGGGCATGAAAGGCCCCTCCACGACTTTGGTGACGTTCAGCACCAGGGCGTCGTACGTGAACTCTACTTGAGCTGCGTAAATCCCGGTTGCATTATCAACCCTCAAATAGACTGTGAAATTGTCGCCGACGTTGAGGCTTTCATATTGCTGCGGTTCAAAACTCACGGTAGGTGTGCCGGTTTGGCTTTGGGCTTGAACATAGAGGCTTTGCGGCAAAAAAACCAAACCCAACACTAGCATGATTAGGAACAGGACGGATTTAGTCTTGCTCATCGCGCTGCATCCTTCAAGTTTCGAAGCTAAATTTTACACGAAGAATGTAAATATAAGCTTTTGCGCGAACACGCAAAGTTTCCAACTCTAAACATTTCGCAGCAAAAGAGTCGGCATCACCCGCATGAAACGTTGTGCTTAAAGAGTGGAAGATAGTTCCAGAAACCTTTAAATCAACAACGCCGCTTAGTATTAAACGCTAAAAAACCAAGAAGGGAGAAGAAGAGGAGATAAAGTTGAAACGGATTAAAATACTAACGCTGATTCTAGCTCTTGCAATGCTCATCGCACCGATACTAGTCTTGCGTCCAGTGAGCCTAGTGCAGGCGCAGCCAACCCCTGGCGCACCAGTGTACTTCAGTGTTGAACCAGTCGCAAATCCACCATTAACGGACCTCAACGCTAGCGCATACGGCTTGCAAACGCCCACAACACCGCTGCCCGGCACCCCTCCAATAGGCCAGAATTTCACGGTTCAAATACACCTAAGAAACGCAACGACTGTGAACGCTCCAAACGGCATTATAAGCGCTGAGGTTCACTTCTACTTCGGCAACATTCTGAACTACGCCATGCCCATAGCATTCCAAGACCTGCTCGGTCAAGGTGCAGGAGACGCCCTCGTTGGGCCCGTAATCGAGACTATTACGGGAGGTCTCTATAATTCAACCGGCGGCTTATGCGGCCCATCCCAGTACCCTGGCGAAGAACCCAGCTCTCCGGGATATAGTGGCCCCGTCGAATACGATGTTTCAGCCGCAACGATTACTGACGCAAACTGGACGGGCGCTGACGGCCTGGTGGCTACTATAACCTTCGAGATCACGGGTCAACCATCAACGCTCCTGGGCCAGTTGGACTTCAAGGCTCCTTTGTACATAACTTATGCAGACTTATACACCACTCTGTATGAGCCTTGGGGACAATGGGTGAGTGTAGAGCAACCTTTCAGCATAGTCCAAGGAACATTGCAGATCGGTGTTGCGGCAGGGATACATGACGTAACCGTCGCTGACCCGCCAGCCAAAACTGTTGTCGGCCAAGGCAATGGTTTCAACGTAACCGTCACATTGACAAACTTGGGCAACTACACTGAAATCTTCTGCCGTGCCGCAGTATACCTCAAAACATTCTTCGGCGGCGGATCCCCAATAATCACCCTGCCGGCAGGAGGGTCCGCGAACGTCACCTTCACCGTAAGCAGTACCAATATCCCCTACGGCAATCGGACTCTGAACGTGTATGCACCTAGCTTTGGCGAACCGAACCACAACAACAACGGCACTTGCGGCAGCGTGATAATAACGATTTCAGGCGATTGCAATGGCGACTACCAAGTCAAGCTTCCAGACCTGTCCATACTCGCAAAGGCCTACGGCACTACACCGGCCAGTCCAAAATGGGTCGCGAATGCGGACATAAACAACAACGGCAAAGTAGACCTGCCCGATCTTTCCGTACTGGCGAAAAACTACAACAAAGTAGTTACGCCATCGCCATAAACCTCCTTTTTTTTTATTTTTACGAAACCACGATTTTTCGCTTACCAAAAGCACTACGACAGCAAAAAACGTGTCTTCAGCCTATTTCATAACATTAAGCACGCATCAAATAACGGATAAGCTTGCACCGGGTGAGAGGCTTTGCCCGACGGGAAATCTTTGGAGACTTTGCTCCTGCTTCAGGAAAATAAAAATCAGCCGCCCTAATTGTGGCGGAATGCTCCACCTTCTTTTCAGATTCACATCCAAACCTAATAATCGTTGATTATATCCTGCACAGCTCGATTTAGCAAGACATGTTCCAAACGACCGCCAATTCATTGAACACACTTAGCGCGCGCTTAGGAGTTCTGAACTTATAAACTGACACTTTCATATTAGAATCGCAATACATCGTAGTTTATGTGAGGCCTGTATACTAGAAGGCTCTAGCTAGAATGAAAGACGATTATGAACGGAAAGCAGGAACTTAGGAGAATTGAATCTTTTCCTTTAAGACTTTTCGTAATTCCTCAGAAGTCAATTTTGTCAAATCTGGGTCTCCGTTTAGTTCAAAAGCGGCGCGCATGCCTGTTCCTAAATTCATTCGCGAGCTGGTTTTTGTTATAGGCTCGCTTGGTTCGTGGATGACCGTGTGACTATTGATGCGAGAAGTATCGTCTGTAGGACATGGACCAACTCGTCACGCCCAGAAGAGGGAATTTAGGAACACGCTAGCGCGCTTGTTGGGGGAGTCTTCGCTTACGCTGTGCCCTTGAATATTCGCAGAATACGTGGTTTCTGTGTGTTTTCCAAAAATGTGCGTGTTCTCGCTGCGTTTAAGAGCATGTTAATCGTGAAATGTTCCGCTGCAGATGAGTTGACAAAAAAAATTAGGGGGTTAAGGTTGTTGATTCTTCTAGCTCGTCTTATGGATAGATTATGCCAAAGGACGTCGTTGGGGACTGTGGCCCGTAGGGTGTTCCACCCAATCTTGGCCAGTTTGTCATTGCGTATCCTATGACAGTTGCTGTGCCGACTCTTGCCCATGTAGGAATGCCCTGGATCAAGTTCGGATACACGTATATGCCGCCTGTCGTCGTTGTGGTGTTGCCAGTGAATGGGCACGTGCTGCGTGTTGCGTTGATGTAGACCCAGAATGCGTTTTCGTTTAACGGGTAGCCCTGAACGTCGTATGAGTCAACTGACACGAGTACCCAGAATGGCTGTTCGTGGATGGTCTGTACGGTTGCTGTGAAGTTCATAAGATCCGTGTACTTGTGGTAGGGTGCGTTGATTGCTGCTACGCTTGTGACTTGTGCTTGCCAGCCGACTTGGTACGCCATTGTGTCGTTAAATTGTAGCTGGTCCACTTCTACGGTAGCGGTTATGTTCCACCATCCGAAGATGGCCGGATCCCAGTGGCCTGGAGTCATGTCTGTCATTGGAATTCTGAAGCACACTGACGCTATTCCATTAGAGTCTGTGTAGTTCTGCAGTATCGTGACCTTCTGGCCGAGTGCGTTGTCGACTTCGAATATCACCAGCTTGTTGGTGACGCGGTCTCCAGCATAAGTGACTTTGGCGTAGAGACAGACTTCCGCCTGTGGTGCGAATGAGTCACTGTGTTGGTATTGACCTTGTCCACCATACGGAATTGGGTATTGGTCGTACAGGTCGATGGCTGCACCTGGTCCAAACAACGGAATGTATGGAACATTGTATGTTCCGTTTGTCAATTCAGATGGCGAGTATGAAGTGATGTCGACGGCCGTGATGAAGCTGTTCCATGGTGGGTACCACCTCTCTGGGTGAGCCCATGATGCCAGATCGTATGGACCTATTGTAAGAGCACTGCTGGGCCCTGGATAAGAACTGGAGTTCGTCAATACCATGAACGTCATGGTGAACAGTGAGTCTATGCCGGAACCTTCCAATCCAGGTCCGTCTACGGTCCTAGTCCATATTCCTTCGACTGATCCGGGCGTATTGTTGTAGAACCAACCGAATGGAGACCCGCCGTTCTGCGCCAAGAAGCCTCCCACAACACAGTTTTCCAGTTGAATCTGGGTGGCGTCGTAGGTGAAGTTTATGTCGAAGCCTGCTACGTCCCAGTATGCAACGGTGTCGATCATTACGCTGACATCAAAGGTAGCACCATTATGTGTGCCTGTGATTGATGCTGGACTTACGAATAAGCTCGGTTCTGCTGGTTCTGGCGGTGGTGTCAATGGCTGTGCATTAAGCTGTAGTGTTCCCTGGATTATGTCGAAAGGCATGCTGCCCGAAGTTACATAGTCTGTCAAGTCGCAACTGGTTGTGTTCAAGTACAATGGAAGAAGCACGTTGGGGGCTGGTTGCAGCGGTATGTTGTTCAGGATTTTGAACGTTATTACCGCTACCAAGCCGTCGGCACCGTTCCATCCACTGCCAGAAGCAGCGACAACATCGTATGAAACAGCGTCAGGGTAAACGCCCCCGCTGAGTGTTGCTGCTGCGCCAGTGGCGTTGTATAGTCCTCCGTGAGTGACGTATGTGAGCGAACCTTGCGGTGCTGGAAGAACTCCGCCTGGCATGCCCAGTTCATCTACGAATGCGGTAGGAATGGCGTAGTCCAGGAAACCCGAGATGTTGAAATCGAAGTGAACTTCAACACCTCCGATACCATTCGGAAAGTCTAGCGCTGTGGCGTTCACGAGGTGTATTTCAACGTTGAACGTGCCACCGACAGCCGATGGTGTTCCTGGTGCTTCCAAACCATATATGCTTGCGTTAACGTCCGTCAACGATGGAATAGCTACGGGTTGTACGGTGTATACGGGTTGGGCTTGTGCTGTATATGATGCCCTTGTGACAAGTATTGGTGCTGTTAGCATTGCAAGAGCTAGAATCAGAGTTATTGCTTTAATCGGTTTCATCTCTCCTTCTCCCTTCTTTATTTTCAGCGTTTAATAGTATGCCTTGCTTCTGATTTAAAGGTTTCTGGAATTATCTTCTATTTCTCTGAGCACCATTTCCATGCTCACAATGTTCTTTGATATGAAAACCTCGAATAAAAACTTAGCCGACCTTTGTGGATACGTGTTTTCCATCATGATTAGAAGTGTTCTCATTCCTACAAGTTGGCGCTGGGCGCGCGCGGGAAAACTCCGTTTGAACAGGATTTGCTGGAGCAGACGCTCCTATCTTCTTTTAAAACTGCCAAGATGGCCGACAGAACGAGTGTCGTGCAGGATTCCAAATGGGCACTGAGTCCCTGCTCAGAGTATTCGAGTGAACAGTCTTGGACCTCTCTCATTCCTTGGGAACAAAGGAAGCACCTTTGGAAGTGGCAGGAGATGAAACCAAAAACACAGAAGCCAAATGCAGATTTCAAACTGACTCATAGAATAATGTTCCAGAAGCCTTTAATTCGCCTTTAACGACAATTGCTATAGTGAAGCAGCAGATGTATAAATATAATAAGATTTTCGTGAGTGTTCCTTTGCTGCTACTGGTAGTAGGCATCATTGGGAACTCGTTTACCAGTACTGCAGTTGCCTCAACCACGCCCTCCCTGTATGTAAATCCTAGCAGCTACGTGGCTGCATCCTTAGGAGAGACTGTGCCCATCGAAGTTGACGTATACTTGTATAACATCAACCTGACCGGATACCAGTTTCAGCTGAGTTTCAATGCAACCTTGCTGCAATGCCTGAACGCATCCGTGGGTAGGTTGTTCCAGGCTCTACCCAACGTAATATCCACGGTCACCAAGGACAACGTCAACGGAATCATATCAATCTCAGCGAATATTCAAACTGGCGGAAACCCCGTGAGCGGTTTTGGGCCGTTGCTTTCCGTGTTTTTCATCGCCACCTATTCAACGTCGTACCCACAGCAAGCCGCCTGCCCACTCCAAATCAGTAATGACACACTCTACGGAACAGGAACCCCTCCTCAAATCCTCGTACACAACGTGGCGAACGGCTCGTACCAAGCTCCGATTGTCCCACCACAGCTTAGTCTAACAATGAGCACGAGCAGCGCATACAATGGCAAGTATTACTTCGAAAACAGAATCACCGTAAACGGCAGCCTCACCGGAAACGGTTACCCCATACTGAATGGGCTTGTAGCCTTAGAAATCAGAGACCCCAGAAATTACCTCGTAGTAGCCAGAACCCTTCCGACTTCTAGCCTTCCGGTGAATTGTCCACTGCAAATAACAGCATTGACCCCCTGCGACTCAGGCGGGTCCCCGCAAAGCTCGTTCCAAGTGGGAAGCAGCGAACTATATTTCGACCTCATGATAAGAAACCCTAGCTCAAGCAGCATGATCGCACGCGTTACAGAAAACCCGTACGATTCAAGCAACGACTCCTTAGGAGTACTCTCCCAGCAGGTTCTTATCCCCGCTGCTAGCACGTATGAGGTGTTAAGCCAGGGTATGCCGTTGCAGACGCCTCCCTACTACATTCCAGCAGCTTCAGCAAATGCAACTGTCTATGCAAGCGTATGGACAGACTTGCTCGAAAATGGAGGAGTACCCATTTCCACCGAGAGCATGGCAAAGTTCACGATAACAGGCACAGCCCAAGGCACACCCGTATACACGAGTCTGCCGACTCAGGGAACTTACAAGGCCGACCCCATATTGCAGTGGGCATATAGCAATACCGGCACCTACGCGATAAACGTGGCCACAACATTCATGGGAAAGAACGCGACTCAGAGCAAGCAAATATTGATAAAGTTATGCGCGGACATCAACGGGGACGGAAAAGTGGGTCTCTCCGACCTAACGCTGCTTGCAAAGGCTTACGGTTCCACACCGGCCAGTCCAAACTGGAACGCCAACGCAGACATAAACGGCGACGGCAGAGTCAGCCTGTCGGATCTGAATTTACTAGCGAAAAACTACGGGAAAGGCCTGGTATGATAATGGCGCAATCCTGCCACGACCAGCGGAATCAGAGAGCCTCCGAAAGATTTTCGAACGTCACAACAAAATGAAATTCGAAATTGCACACTTATCGTGGCTCAAGGTCCTGCACACCGCGTTCAATCATCGTGTTTGTCAAAGAGCGTGTTTTATAAAAGTCAATGAAGACTATATCAAGGCGAAAGAGGGCTTGAAACTTGCTTCGTAAACCTATGCTCGCGGTGTTGATACTCAGCATATCGTTACTGGCTTCAAAAGGATACATCAACTCCGTTAAAGCGTCCGCCAGCCTAACTATTTTGCCAACAGATTCAGGATACCTGAATAACAGTTATTTCTATTATGTCGTGGGTGAAGTGCAAAACACGGGGGACACCGCGGTAACGGATGTCTACATCAACGCAACATTCTACGACTCGACGAGTGTCAAGCTTGCCGAAATCTCCCAGCCCACGAAACTGTATACAATTCTGCCTGGAAGAATATCACCTTTTGACATCACTCTCTTGAGTGTCACGGTGTCTTCGAGGGTGGCCAATTACACGCTTCACGTAGCAAAATATAGCCCTACTCAAAACGGACAGGTCGGCCTCACGGTAGCGTCCAACAGCTCATCTCTCGACTCAAGCGGATTCCACATAGAAGGCACGATAAAAAATGTGGGAACGCAGAACACCACCTACGTTGAAGTAATCGCAACACTCTACAACGCAACCGGACACGCCATCGCCACAGTTGTCGACTATTCAGATCCAGGCTCACTCGACATCAACCAGACTGCACAATTCAACACACTACTAAACAGCTCAGTAGCAAACAAAGTGGACCACTACGCCCTAGAAGCCGAATCCTACGACTCCCAATTCATTCAGGATTACGAGTCAATCCCTGAATTCCAACCATTACCATTCATATTCACGCTCCTGATACTGACCACTACCATCATCCTGACACTGAAGCATCCAAGAAAAACAATGCGAAACGCCCGGCAGCAATCAGCAAAAAAACAAGCAGCTCAAAAAAAGCTTCCGTCAGAAGACCTACAATGAGATAACACTAGGACAGAGAAGAATCTTCCGTGCAACATCGCGGAAGAAGCAGAGAAGCAGGAACTGACTAAGCGCATTCTGACAGTAACACTATGTGTTGGCTTATATTTCCAAAAAAAAGTTGAGGTGATGTTGGACAGCAAAGCTATGTGCGGTTGGTGTAGAAAGCGTATGCAAATGAAACTAGATCGCCAAGGTCTATCTTGCTGTTATTGTTAAAGTCGGCGGCGCTGGCGTTGAGCCAATCATTGTGTATCGGTTGGGTCCAACTGGGACTGGCCGAAGTCATGTGATATACCAAGACGAACCCCGCAAAATCTGACAACGTTATGTTTCCATCTTGGTTCAAGTCCGCTCCCGCAAGCCCAGGCGGCAAAGGACTTGCTCGCACACCGCTCATCAGGAACGTTGAAGCAGTCATTGACACCATAATTAAGCTCAGAATCGCAATCAAAGCCAACCTTCCAAGTTTCTTCATGTAACTTTCTCCTCCTTTCACTCTCTGCCAAAACTGACGTGAAACTGGCCATATATACTTTGTGTAACATTGTTCCAGCCGACCTCGAAAGAGCGATGTGCACATTCTAATGCGCGGTACTAGTCGAGCGAGCTCGCAAGCTTTCCTCTCTTTTTCTTGTCCATCAACCAATCTTCGTAGCCTGCCACGATTCCCCATGAGAAGATAATCGTCCAGACAAAAAAGGCCCCCAAAACTCCGGGCATCTCAAGAATCATCCAAATAACCAACCACGGCACAACGCCTGCCACGATGCAAGCACCTATGATTATCCAAACCCATTTCTCGCGGATAATGAAGGACATACCTTCACCATAACCATAAAGGTTCAAACGAATTCTTAATCCTTTTGCATTACCGCTTGAGTGCAGCTTACAAGGAAAGCCCATTCGGTTATTGAACGATATTTCAGCGTTGCCTCGCCCTGAATGACACTCTTGAGGAGTTCTTGAATTGCAAACGAAAATGAGAATATTGTTTCAAGAACACAATATTCTCACTCCAGAAATATAGAGGTTAGTTACATACCTGGTTAAATAACGGTCTAATCTTTTTTTAGTTCAGGCAAGGAGAAGGAGGGAAGAACGAACAAGATTTCTTCAGACAGGCCAAAGTGCGCGCTGTTGTCATAGGACCATGTCGGGCGCACGCCAAGAGAAAGCTATGGAAGTGCAGAAGCTAAAAACTGCAACGTTGTCCCATGACAGCGCACCCACGCCATACTCCTCAGGTGAGAGGTGAACACATGAAAACAAGAACTGCATTTTTCAAACTCGCAATAATCGGTTCATTAATGATAACTCTCCTTACAATTCCTCACCTTACTTTTTCACAGGAGGACTTCACAGGAAACGTGGATCTGTTCACCCAGAAAACGCCTTTTAGCGGAATAGGACCGAACAATCCAAGTGACGCATTCGCACCCCAAGAACTAGTCGTTCTCTATGCACGTGTAACATTCAATAAGGCTCCCATATCGAACAATATCGTGGGCTTTCAGGCTGACGGCCCCATAAACGCAATACAAAACATAACATTGATTGGAGCCGCAGCGACAAACGTTAGTGGAATAGCCGAGTTCTCGTTTCGCATGCCAATACCTCCCGTCAATGCAGAGGAGACAATCTTCGGCGAATGGCACGCGATAGCGACGGTCGAAATAGACCAAGTAGTCGTGAACGATACTCTAACCTTTAGAGCTGGCTGGATAATAACTATAAAAAGCATCGCAACCCTTAATGACAAATTGAGCCCGCAAACGGACTTCACCAGACAAAGCACTGTAGTTTTCAACTTAACGCTGGAAAACATCGCGTTCACTCCCAAACCTGCGGCAATAACAATAGACACCCAAGACGGTGCAGGGCATCCCATAATGCACACAGAACTGGACAACTTGACCATTCCGCCCGGCGAAAGCAACGCACAAGCCTCTTCAACGATACCCGAAAACGCAACACTCGGAGAAGAAAATGCTTCAGCCACACCTTTCACATCTCCGCCCACAAGCGGAGGAACACCCTACAGTCCATCTGTTTACACCGCGTTCAACATCGTGACCATAGTTGAAGAACACGATGTTGCGATAACGGGCGTCAATCCGTCTACAACCCAAGCCTACGTGGGCCAAAGCGTAGAGATAACGGTCGAGGCAGCAAACCTCGGCGACTTCTCAGAAACCTTCAACGTAACAGTGTACTACGACACCAACCCTATTCAGGTCATACCCGTGATTTCACTGTTGCCTCACTCCTCAAAAACGATCACGGTGGAATGGAACGCTGCAAACGTCAGCCCAGGCGTCTACACAATAAGCGCAAACGCCACGATTGTGGAAGGCGACGTAAACCCCAGCAACAACAACTTCGTAGACGGCAGAATAACCATAATTTCTGCACCCCCACCTTTCGCCCCATCTGGGATACTTCTCACTCTAATTCTAGCAGGCCTAGGCATCCTAGCAGGACTTGCCTTCCTAATACTACTGCTAGCCCACTACTCCAGAAAGAGAAAAAGAAAAACCCGCAGAGCGCCACAATATGTGATAATCGTGCACCCGCACATATAACGAGTGTCATTAAGCGCGCGCGTTATCGCGTCTCCTCCGCCCGCGCTAACCGATAAATCTCCGAGGAGAGTGATGGCCACCATTAAGACCACTGTCCCCTTCCCCCCATGCCCCTCCCCCCTCAGGCTATCATTAATACAAGCAATGCCAAGGCCATTAAGCCTTTTGAAACTATCTTCTAGTCTTAACACAGAATTCGAAAAAAGATTCCATCGAACTGAATTCAAAGACTCCTTGACACATCTACGTACTAAGTGTTCGTGCTTCCTATGAATGGCTCCGTAGAGTACAGGAAGGCATGTTGAAAACTCAAAAGCACACGTCGTTGAACGCACGCACTCAACGCAAAGTATTTCCCAAGAAACCCGAGTCTCGTCACATATTTTTTGAGTAGATCTCTTTTCGACTCGGAACCTTGGCCACTAGACAAGCCAAGAAACTGCCCAATGGAGCGAACGCGCTGGCAGCAGACGTGCTCTTGGCTTCTTTGACCAACTCGGACACGGTCAGATCTTGTTCTGACTGAGGATAAAACCGCATTTCACTCGTGACCTTTACCACTTCGGTACTGTTGGGGTACAGCGTTCCAGAATACGTGTAAGGACTCGTTCCAATTACTGCGTAGCCTATCGTCAGGTTTTCATCCAGCAACATGCTCACCAGACGCGTTGTCTGATTGTCTGTGTCCTGTGGAAAAATAATGTCCGACCAGCCCATGTAGGCTTTGGCACCTCTGTGAATGAAAGCCGTGGCCATCTGTTCACATCCTGGCTTCAAGCTCTGGCAGCCCATGGCTATCACGATGCTGTTGGAGAAAATCCCCTCCATGTAATCTTCAACAAATTTCGACGTGACAACAAAATATTCCTCGCCTGGCCTATTGTAGAACTCACCCAATGCCAAGTAGCCATCATCCAATTCTTGATCATGAATCCCGGAAGCGTACTTCTCAGACGTGAACAGATCTACCGTCGAGTTGTCGTTTCTCAGCGCCGAGTGAGCCCTCAGTACTATGATTCCGTAGTTGTAGGTCGCTAGTTTCTTGTAGAATTCAACGTCTATCGTCCCTCCGTAGTAGGTCACGTTGAAGCCGTGATTCTGCAGAATGCTGGTAACGTTGGCCACAAATGATGGGTCTGGAAAATCCGCTCCCAGCTGATCAACTATCGCCGCGGTAAGAGGGAACTTGGCTTCAGGCCGCAGAAATAGACCGGAAAAAACAAGTCCCAAAGCTATGATAAGCACAAGAATTCCTGAGAATATGGCAACCCGGCTTTTTCTCCCTAAGGTCTTCTTCTCTTTCTTTGGAAAATCCTTAGCTTTCTTAACCATCAACAGATAGACTCCGAGATACAATCAACGTCTTTCACACTTCAAAGAGAAGAAGTGCGCGGAGTCGCCTATCTTCTTTTCCGTCTCATGAAGCTTAAAGCAAAGGCGAACATGGCCACCAACGTCAAGTAGGCGCCCATCTGCCACGCGGAAGGCTTCCTTACCATCAGCATGGAATAACCTCCCACCGAAGTGGTGGAGGTGGGGGTGTTGGAGTTGTAGTAGGCTGTCGCCACGTGCGGCCCATCCATGGTTACACTTATCGATGTAACACCCGCTCCCCGGAATGTTCCGTCAACGTCCCAAGTCAAGAACGTGTAACCCGAAACTGGCGGCGCTACCAGATTAACGTTGGTGGAGGAATCATACCAACCCGCTCCCGGCACCGAGGCTGGGTTGGTAACCAAGGTCAGGTAGTATTGAGTCTTCCAAGCCCAAGTTATGCTCGAAGCTTGCGATATTGTGAAGGAGGTACTCGAACCCGTTCCCGAAATTTGAGCGCTTCCAGATCCAGTCCAGCCAATGCAGAGGTACTGAACCCCCGTTGCACCTGGAGTTGGAGATGTCACCTGAGCGGCTATGCTCGCACCGTCGTCAAACCACCCGTTAGCCGGAGTGGGTGAACCGTGGGGAGAGGAAGAGCTGAAGTAGAACTGCGTCTTGTAAGTGCCCGTGAGGTTCCCCGAGCCGGAGACCACCAGCGTTCCCACCCGAGAGCTTGATAGCCCTGTGGTGCTCGTCCAAACGTACTGCTTGCCGTTTACAGTCACGACCAGAGGTGACTGGAACGTGAAATCATGGGATGTGCCGTTGTCCAGCCAGTACATTCTTGGCAGTTGAGCCTCGGTGTAGTTGACCAAATCCATCGAGACGATGGCGTCTGTGAAGTCTGAGCCCACTCCTGCCTGGTCGACGGTTACTCTGTACTGGGCTACGTAGTTCGCGGTTACAGTCTGTGCTACGTCCATCGAAACGTTGGTCGGTATTCTTGTCGGATCTGAGATTTCAGTCATGTTGCTAGTCGTCCATCCGTTAAACCTGTATCTCGAAAGGCCCGGCACGATGTCAACGTACGCGTCTGTAGATATCGTTGCGTTGGTTCCAGCGTCGTACCATCCTGCACCGGTTGGAGTGTCTGTGCCCGTCGGGCTTGTCGCGAGCGTGAGATAGTACTGCGTCTTGTAGTATCCTATGACACTTCCTGAGACTGTCACGACTATTGACCCACTCTGAGATGTTGACAGCCCTGTGGTGGAAGTCCAAACGTACTGCTTGACATTGGGACTAACTACGAGCGGTGACTGGAAAGCGAAAGAGTGCACCGAATCAAGAGTCCACCAGAACGAAACCGGCAGCTCAGCTTCGGTGTAATTGACGCCATCAACCGTTAGAACTGTGCCTGTCCAGTCTGGACCTACGCCTGGGTCGAAAGTGATTTGGTAACTGATTTGAGCAACGTAGTTGCCTGTCATGCTTCCAGATCCTGACACTGAAAGAGAGCCGCTCTGTGTTGTTGCTAGCCCTGAAGTGGAACTCCAACTGTACTGTAGACTAGCGTTGACAGAAAGCGGTGACGCGAAAGCGAAGGAGTGCGAAGAGCCACTGTCCCACCAGAACGAGACTGGCAATGTGCTAACAACGTACGTGTTTGAATCAACCGTTAGGACAGTTCCCGTAGCGTCAGTCCCTACACCTGTCTGGCCAAAGGTTATCTGATATTGAATCTGATAGTTGCCCGTAATTGTCATCGTTCCCGTTACGGTTGCGGGCGACGGTAGGCCAGAGACGCCTAGCAGATTGAATCGTTCTCCGCTGTTTGAACTCGACACGTTGCCGTATGAATACGTGATTGAGGCGCCGTTGTCCACCCAAGCATTGTACGGTAGCTGCCCGAAGTTCACGGGGACCCCACTGACGATTACAATCGTGCCGGACGCTGATGAATCAAGACCTGTGTGGCCAAATGTGACCGTGTACTGAGTCTTCCAGTTCCACACGATATTTGATGGTGTAGCAATCGTGAACATCAAAGACAGACCGCTTCCAGACGCTGGAACACTTCCCGTACCAGTCCACCCCGTACAAACGAACTGAACCCCTGAACCGCCCGACACGGGTGACGTGACCGACTCGGTGATGCCTGAACCAGAATCAAACCAGCCG